>VMBT01000349.1_pt1 | contig 30721 bp, 26 predicted proteins | sample 4404301 | NCBI WGS metagenome assembly VMBT01 (sample SAMN12238535, study PRJNA552566) | marine metagenome | isolation source: Coastal seawater | place: USA: coastal Georgia, Sapelo Island | collected 2008-08/2009-08
CACCGAGGGCAATGCCGACCCCGCCACTTTTATCCCGGAAATGGTAGACCTTTATATGGAGGGACGGTTCCCCTTAGATAAGCTGTGCAAAACCTATGATCTTGAACAGATTAACGAGGCGGTGGCAGAGCACGCCCAAGGCTTATGCGTTAAGCCGGTTCTGGTGCCGTGAGTTTTTGAGGTAGAGCGCAAACGGCCGCTATCGCGCAACAAAGCGGCCATTTTCTTGGGCGCTTCCCTCAAAGGGCTATCTGAGGCGCTTCAGCATATCTCTGGCGATAATAGTCTTCATAACCTCAATCGAACCACCCGCGATTTTCACGATACGGGCATCTGCATAAGCGCGACAGATGGGATATTCCCAAATATAGCCCCAGCCTCCGAACAGCTGCAGGCACTCGTCCACAGCCTTACAGTGCAAATTACTCAATTGCATCTTGGCGATAGCTGCATCCACCGCATCAAGCTTGTCCTGCATGAATAACTCGATACATTTATCGGTATACACCCGACCCACCACCGCCTCAGCCTGAAGCTCGGCCAGTTTGAACTGTGTATTCTGGAAATCGCCGATGGTCTTGCCGAAAGCCTCTCGCTGATTGGTGTACTCTAGGGTCCATTCGATAACTGTTTCAGTCACGGTAGCGCTGCGGATAGCTTGGGCCAGTCGCTCCTGAGCCAACTTCTGCATCATCAAGTAAAAGCCCTGCCCTTCTTCGCCGAGCATGTTGGTGGCAGGGACCCGGACATCTTCAAAAAACAGCTCAGACGTGTCCTGCGCCTTCATCCCCAGCTTTTCGAGGTTACTGCCGCGCTTGAACCCCTCCATACCACCCTCGACCAGGAACAGGGTAATGCCCTTGGCGCCAGCGTCGCTGTCGGTCTTGGTTGCGAGCACCAGCACGTCGCACAACTGCCCATTGGATATAAAGACCTTCTGGCCATTGATCACATAATCATTGCCATCGCGCACAGCACGAGTGCGTATCGCTTTGAGGTCACTACCCGCATGGGGCTCGGTCATGCCCAAAGAACCAACCCACTCGCCACTCACCATCTTAGGCAGGAACTTACGCTTCTGTTCCTCGGTACCAAACGAGTTGATGTAAGTGGCTACCAGATCGGCATGAATGAGGAACCCCGGACCGGAGAATCCCGAACGAAACAGCTCCTCAAAAACTATGACATCGTATAGGTAATCGGCACCAGACCCGCCATACTCCTCCGCAATGGTGCAGCACAGCAGACCAGCTTCACCCGCTTTCAGCCACAGCTCCCTCGGCACAACACCGTCTTTCTCCCACTGGTCGTGGTAAGGCGCAATTTCTTTCTCAATGAACTTGCGTACGGTGTCCCGAAACATGTCGTGCTCCGGGGTAAACAGGGTCCGCTCTATCATCTTTATACCTTCTCTTTATCAATATTCATATTACACTAGCGTACCTTTATCATACAAATATATTATCCACTTCTGTTTAGAGCGGAGTTGCTGTCAAATGAAATAGGGCGTCAGGCGCAAATGTCGCGGGCCGCCTTAGACAGGCTTTCCCGGTGACGGGGATCAGCAATTGCAATCATTTGCTGCACTCGCTCGCCAACGCTCTTGCCGCGGAGTTCGGCGACACCAAACTCGGATACAACAGTATCCGCATCGGCACAGGCCACCGAGACCAAACCGCTCTCCAGTCGGGGGACAATGCGGGATAGCTCACCGCCGCGGGCCGTGGCATTCAGCGCAATAATGGATCGCCCTCCCGTGGAGCCGAGGCTCCCGGAGACAAACTCTGGCAATCCGCCAGGACCGGATATGAAGCCATCGGGGAGGGCACTTGAGTTGACCTGCCCCAACAGATCGACATGCAGGGCGCCGTTGATGGCAATGAAGCTTTCAGTCGCAGCGATAGCCTCGACATCGTGGGTCACGTCTACCGGTTGAAACAATACACGCGGGTTTTCGTGAAGGTCCTCGTAGAAACGCTGGTCGCCGAGTGCCACGCCGCTCAGGATTGGGGTATCGGGACATAACACCCCTGCTCTGTCTAATTCCAGCACGGTGGATTCAACAAGACCAGACTGGATGCGAAGCTTGCGGCGATCGAATAGGCGGCGAGCTACGGCGCTGGGAATGTTGCCCAACCCCAGCTGCACAGTGGCGCCGTCTCCGACAAAGGAAGCCACGTTTTCAGCAATCCTGTCACTGACCGCATCAATTCTCACTGGGGTCGTCTCGAGCAGGGGACTGTCGATTTCCAGCACATAGTCCAGACTCGCCAGCGCAACTTTGACCCCGGGTAGCCGAGGCATCCTCGGGTTAATCACGGCAATGGTAATGCCTGCATGGGGCAGGATTAGCGGGGCGAAATCTCCCGCCACACCGTAACTGCAATAACCGTCAGGATCGGGCGGACTGAGCATCACCAACGCCACATCCACCGGATTGCTGCGATAAAAGGCAACGATGTCAGAATAACGCCAGGGGCAGTATTGCACCCGGTCGTGATCAGCAGAAGCCATCTGCGGGGTCATAAAGTATGTCTGGCAGCGAACCCGCTCGCAGGCAGCTGCGTAATCGACTGTGTTTACACCCGGCACGAATATACCGCTGACTGTGAGAGGATCCTTGCCTTCGGACTCGGTAAACACTCGCTCCAGATTCGGTATCTGGGCTGCGCAACCCGACACAAATAGCGACCGGACTTCGGTTAACAAGGGAGCTATATGCCGGAGTGACGCGAGTTGCTCGGGCATCACGCCGCCTGGCTGACCCTGGTGTAGCTCGCCCCTGTTTTCAGCGCCAGCTCGATGGCGGCGACTGCGGCGTTCAGGTCGGGTGAGAGATCAGCGCCTTGTAGTTCGCCGCGCTGCAGCATAGCGAGATAAGCGATGGGGCCCCCTGTCCACTGTGGCCAACCTGCGCGCAATACGGCTGCAGCATCCAACTGGTCGTGAAACCCATCGGTGTTCTTCCAGACATCCAGTGCAATGGCGGCGAGCATGGCAAGTCCCGCAGTTCGGTCTTCCTGCGAGAGCCCCCGCCCGACAGAAGAGACATCTGTTCCCGCCCATTCCACCAGGAGTCGGGCGTCCACCGCCATCGCCGCGCGGGCAACCCGCCCGATCGATGCTTCGTTACAGGCGAGGTAACGGCGGACCGAGGCCTTCAGTACCTGCAAGCTGTCATCGGCGCCCTTTGCCAGGCTTTTGTTCAAGAAACAGGTGACAACCATATTCGCCGCCACCGGATCGCTCATCAGGTCGACGAATATATCCCACTCCACATCACAACCAGCATCGAACGGCAGGCCAACGCCCTTGCCAACGCAATCGATAATGGATCCCACTGCCGGGTAGAAGTTATGCTGCTTTTCGGACCAGCCACCGCACCCAACGCAGAACTCGTGCCAGTCGGGCCTGTCCAAGAGCGCCAACTCCGTCCGGGTGAGTTGCCATTGAGTCTGATCCCATCGTGCCCCCGGCGGTATGGTGCGAACCAGTCCCACAGCCACATCAAGAAGATCTTCCTCACTGGCCAGGCGGTCCACCAGTCCGTGCTCCAAGGAAAATTCTGGCGTCACCGAAGCTCCGTCGAGCAGCATTTTCACCGCCGCCTCAATTCCGATGAGCCGGGGCAGGCGCTGGGTACCACCAGCGCCTGGCAGCAACCCGAGACCTACTTCCGGCAGGCCCAGCAGGGGCACTGCACCGTCTATACAGACCCGTCCATGACAGGCCATGGCCAGTTCCAGACCACCGCCCAGGGCAAGCCCGTTGATCGCGGCAACAATCGGTATGGGGGACCGCTCCATCCGGCGGAACAACCTGCCCAGGCGACTGAAGCGATGGCGCATGGCCTGCCAGTCTGCTTCGAAGCGCATGTTGGCGAAGTCTTTGATCATCATCAGGTCCGCACCGGCCACAAAACTGTTTTTACCGGAGCGAATCACCAGCCCATGCAGGTCCTCGCAGGCCCGCGCGATGGTGGTTTCCAGATCGTCCATCATCTGTTCAGAGAACACGTTGAACGGCCGATCCGGCATGTCCAGCGTAGCGACGCCGATACCGTCGTCGCGAATCTCCAACGTGATGTTTTCCAAGGTCGAGCGCCTACTTGACGTATTTGCCGAATTCCGGCTTGCGCTTCTCGTTGAACGCGTTGACGCCCTCTTTTGACTCATCTGTATCGTAGTAGAGCTTCACTGCGTTCAAGGCAAAACCACTGATGCCCCGTATCGATTCGGAATCGGCATTAAACGAACGCTTGGCCAGGGCGAGAGCAGTAGGGCTGTGCTGGGAGATGGTCTCGCACCAGGAAGCAACCTCCGCTTCCAGCTGATCTGCGGGCACCACGTGGTTGACCAGGCCCATCTCCATCGCCTCCCGAGCGTTGTACCGGCGGCACATGTACCAAATTTCCCGGGCTTTCTTCTCGCCGACGATGCGAGCCAGATAGGCGGTTCCCCAGCCTGCATCCACCGAGCCAACCTTGGGACCCACCTGGCCCAGCTGGGCCGATTCGGCAGCGATCGTCATGTCACAGAGCGTGGCCAGAACGTTACCGCCACCAATGGCAAAACCGTTGACTGCAGCGATTACCGGCTTGGGAATATCGCGAATGGCCGACTGCAGCTCATCGATGGGCAGGCCGACCACGCCGCGGCCGTCGTAGTCTCCCTCATGACTGGATTGGTCGCCGCCAGTACAGAAGGCCTTGTCGCCCGCCCCCGTGAGCACCACACAACGGACAGCCTTGTCACTGGCCGCAGTGAGAAAGGCATGAATCAGTTCCTCAATGGTCTGACCCCTAAAGGCGTTGTAAACCTCAGGGCGATTGATGGTAATCCAGGCCGCGCCATTACGATGCTCGTACAGGATGTCTTCGTAGGGAAGTGTCACGTTCATATCGTATATCTCTCTGCTTAGCTCATGGACAAGCCGCCGGAAACGGAAATCGCCTGGCCTGTGATATAGGACGCATCGTTCGTGCCTAGAAAGGCGACGATACCCGCGTAATCATCCGGTTGGCCCATTCGACGCAGGGGAATGCTCCGGGCCAGAGAATCTTTCCATTTCTGGGCTTCTTCCCCAGTACCCACGACAGCGTCCATCGCCGGGGTATCGGTGGGCCCCGGACACACTGCATTCACCAGGATGTTGTTGCGCGCCAATTCTCTGGCCATGGACTTGCTGAAAGCGATAGTGCCGCCCTTACATGCGGAATATACGGCTTCATTGCTGGTACCGACGCGCCCGGCGTCGGAGGCGATATTCACCACCCTGCCCTCATTGCGCTCGGCCATACGCTTGCACACAGCGTAGTGCATATGAATAGGCCCATAGAGGTTCAAATTGACGATTTTTTCCCATAGCTCGGGGCCAGTGGAAAGGAATGGCGCGGGTTTATCCCAGCCGGCACAATTGACCAGCATCCATACCGGCCCCAGCTGATTCTCCACCGCATCCACCGCGCTCTCCACGGTATCCATACTGGTAATGTCCACCTGAAAAAATTGCACCTCTCCCTCGCAGGCGCCGGCCATGGCCTCACCGGCCTCAGGGTTGATATCAAACAAGGCGATTCTGGCGCCCTCGCGGCCCAGTCGTTTGACGATTGCGGCACCAATACCACTGGCGCCCCCAGTGACAATAACAACCTTGCCTGTTAAGTCTTTCATAAGTGATCTCTGCTTAATTGAATCTGGCTGGGTGCATCATGAAATTATAGTTCACTAGTGCAAGGTCCACTATTGTATACTTATTCCGAGACGGCGAATCTATCAAGTCGCTGGCCAAAACCGCCCGATTATCATCACCGCACTCTAATGACGGTAGCGGTTTTCAGGCATTACGGGCGCGCGTCTAATGGTTGATTCGCAAAGTCTACCACTTAAATTTTGCATGCATATAGTTCGCTATGTTATATTTAGTTATTATTACTAATCTGGTATAGGGTGTATATCGATGGACTTCTCCATATCAGAGGATCACCGGGCTTTGCGCGAAGGCGTGGCCGCGATAATGGAACAATTCGACGCTGAATACTGGCTGGAGCGAGACGAGGACGGCCAGTTCCCGGTTGATTATCACCGAGCCATGGCTGAGGCCGGCTGGCTTGGAATCACCATGCCGGAGGAGTACGGCGGTGCTGGACTGGGGGTCACTGAAGCAGCGATCATGATGCATGAAGTCGCCAGCCACGGCGGCGGTATGGCGGCTACATCAGCGGTGCATATCAACCTGTTTGGCCCCCACCCTATCGTGGTCAAGGCATCTGACACGCAAAAAGAGCGCTGGCTTCCGCGGCTGATCTCCGGCGAAGACCAGTGCTGTTTCGGTTTCACCGAGCCCAATGCCGGGCTGAATACCACCCAGATCACCACTTTCGCGGAGAAGGTCGACGGCGGCTACATCGTAAACGGCCAGAAAGTGTGGACCTCCACCGGCCAGGTCGCCAATAAAATCATGCTGCTGGCGCGCACAACCAGACTTGAGGATTGTGTCAAACCCACCGACGGCATATCCATCTTTTATACCGATATGGACCGCAGCAAGATAGAGGTAACCCGCATTCCCAAGATGGGCCGGAAGTGCGTGGACTCCAACTCGACCTTTATCGACGGTCTGTTTGTTCCCGACGAAGACCTGATCGGCGAAGAAGGCGAGGGCTTCTCCTACATCCTGCATAGCCTGAATCCGGAGCGGGTACTGATCGCTGTGGAGGCCATCGGCATTGGTCAGGATGCCTTGCGCCGCGCCACCCAGTACGCTCGGGAGCGCGAGGTCTTCGGACGGCAAATCGGCGAGAACCAGAGCATCCAGCACCCACTGGCAGAGAACTGGATGTATCTGGAGTCGGCCTACACCATGGCGATGAAAGCGGCTTGGCTTTACGACAACAAACAGCACTGCGGTGCAGAGGCCAACACCGCCAAGTTCCTGGGTGCCCGCGCAGGCTACGATGCCTGTTTTCAGGCAGTGCTGACCCACGGTGGCATGGGCTACGCCAAGGAGTACCACGTAGAGCGACTGCTGCGTGAGGTTACTGTTACACGCATCGCCCCCATCACCGAGCAACTGATCAACTGCTTTATTGCTGAAAAAGTACTCGATCTGCCAAGGAGTTACTGAACCATGGGCTTGCTCGAGAACAAGACTGTTATCGTGACCGGCGCCGGCCGCGGAGTGGGTAGGGCCATTGCGCTTGCTGCTGCTGACGCAGGTGCCTGCGTCGCCGTGAACGATATTGGCGTCTCCCTTGAGGGTGACGCCACTGGCGAATCGCCCGCCGACGACGTGGTGGCCGAAATCAGAGCCGCCGGAGGCAACGCGATTGCCTTGAAGCAATCCGTCGCGGATTGGGGCGCGGCTAACGCCATGGTACAGGAGACCGTGGACACCTTCGGCGGTATCGATGCAGTGATCAACAACGCCGGAAACCTTCGCGACGTCATTTTTCACAAGATGTCGGAGGAAGATTTCGACGCAGTTATCAACGTGCACCTCAAGGGCACCTTCAATATGAGCCGCGCTGCGGCACCATATTTCAAGAACCAGAACGGGGGCGCCTTCCTGCACATGACTTCCACCTCCGGACTGGTCGGCAACTTCGGCCAGGCCAATTACTGTGCAGCCAAGTTGGGCATCGTCGGCTTGTCCAAGGCCATCGCCTTGGATATGCAGCGTTTCGGGGTTCGCTCAAACGCAGTGGCACCCTTCGCCTGGACAAGGATGGTCAGTTCCATACCCACCGACACGCCCAAGCAGCAGAAGCGTGTCGAAGGCTTGAAAAAACTCGTGCCCGAGCGCCTGGCGCCCTTTGCCGTTGCTATCTGCTCGGATCAGGCAAAACACGTCTCGGGACAGGTTTTCGGGGTCCGAAACAACGAGATCTACCTGTTTTCCCAGAGCCGACCGCTCAGGACCGCTCACTCCAGTGATGGGTGGACTCCCGAGACTGTAGCGGAACGGGTATTCCCTATGTTCGAGAATGACTTCTACTCCCTACAGCGCTCGGGGGATGTCTTCACCTGGGATCCTGTGTAGTGCCTGTCGAGCCAGGAAAACTCCGGAATTGGTATTTCGAGCCGGTAACGCAGGACTATAACCACCGAGACGCTATCCTCTACGCACTCGGGGTCGGGCTGGGCAGGGATCCGCTGAATGTGGCGGAATTGGAATACGTTTACGAGCGGAATCTCTGCACACTGCCCACCTTTGCCGTCACACTTGCAACACTGGGCATGTGGGTAAAAAACCCCAAAACAGGTATCACCTGGAACAAGCTGGTACACAGCGCACAGCGCTCGACATTCCACCGCCCACTGCCAAGCGCTGCACGGGTCACCGGCTTTGCCAGGATCAGCCAGGTCTGGGATCGAGGTCCTGAAAAAGGGGCAGTAATTGTTGTCGAGCGCGAGATCAGGTGCTGTAATTCTGGCGCCGCCTACTGCACGTTGGAACAAACCCTGATGCTTCGTGCCGACGGGGGATTCGGTGGCGTGGCGCCGCCCAAACCCGAGGTATCACTGCCCGATCGCACGCCGGACGAAACGATCCGCTTCAACACTTCGCCGGGACAGGCCATTCTCTATCGCCTGTCAGGGGACTGGAACCCATTGCATATTGATCCGGAGGTCTCCGGCAAAGTCGGCTTTTCACAGCCGATCCTTCACGGCTACTGCAGTTACGGCATCGCCGGTTGGACCGCCTCCCAGGCTGCCCAACTGGCTCCCTCGAAACTGCGACTACTGGAGTGCCAGTTCACACGCCCGGTAGTTCCGGGTGACGAGCTGGAGTTTCACTTCTGGAATCCTCAGCCGCAACAGTGGTTGTTCCAGGCACGCGTTGGAGACCGGGTAGTATTGAATGGGGGCCGTGCCGAGTTCCATGCCTAAGGCGGCAAGCAGATGTTGACGCGCACGATCTACGACGACGAGCACCACCTCTTCCGCGACAGCGTCAAAAAACTCTACGAACGCGAGTTATTACCAAAGATCGACTCCTGGGAGCACAATGGCATTGTCGATCGCGAATTCTGGCTCGCCTGTGGCGACGCTGGATTGCTGCTACCTGACATACCCGAGGAGTACGGTGGCGGCGGACAGGACTTCCGGTTCAACGCAATCATCCTGGAAGAAACGGCGCTGGCAGGCACCACCGGGCCAGCCTTCGGTGTGCACAACGATATCGTCGCACACTATATCCACAACCATGGCAGCGAAGCCGTAAAACACGAATGGCTATCGAAAATGGCCTCAGGAGAATCGATCGGCGCCATCTGCATGACGGAAGCCAACGCTGGCAGCGACCTCAAGGCGCTGCGGACCCACGCCAGGGAGGTAGAAGGTGGTTTCATTCTCAACGGCTCGAAAACCTTCATCACTAACGGCGTCAACGCCGACGTCGCCGTAGTCGCCGCATGCATGGGGACGAGCCCAGGTGATAAGGATATTTCCCTGTTCGTGGTCGACGCTGCCAGCCCCGGTTATATCAAGGGCCGTAAACTGGACAAGGTCGGCAATCGCTCCTCGGATACCGCCGAGCTTTTCTTTGAAGATCTGTTCGTGCCAAGGGGAAATTTGATTGGCGGCCGCGGAAATGGTTTCAGGTTGATGATGCAGGAATTACCCCAGGAACGTCTCTCCATCGCCATCTCCTGTCAGGCGGCGGCGCAACACGCCTTCGATATCACCGTGGACTACGTGGGTGAGCGCCGAGCCTTCGGCCAGCCGATCAAGGAGTTCCAGAATACCCGCTATCAACTGGCCGCAATGAAGAGCCAACTGCAGGTGGGCTGGGCACACCTGGACAATTGCATATCGGCTCTGGTTGACAAGCGGCTCACCACGGAACAGGCGGCCGCGGCAAAATTATGGCACTCGGAGTTGCGTTATGACGTCGTCGACGAGTGCGTGCAGTTATTCGGCGGCTACGGTTATATCGAGGAATACGAGATCGCAAGGCTGTGGCGCGATGCCAGAGTAATGCGCATTTATGGCGGTACATCGGAAATCATGAAAGAGCTGATAAGCCGCTCGATCTGAGCTGCGTTTTATACCTATGTATGACTTGTATTCAAGGACTTAGAGATTAGCTGTATGAACCGTGTAGTCATTGTCGACAATATCAGGACTGGTCTCGCCAAATCCTTCCGCGGGACCTTCAATCTCACCCGTGCCGACGACATGGTCGCCCACTGTATCGACGCCCTGCTAGAAAGAAGCGCGGCACTGGACCCGGCGAGGGTCGAAGACGTGATCGTGGGTGCCGCCCGGCAGACAGGAGAGCAGTCTGCGAATATCGCGCGCTACGCCGTGGCCTTATCTCGTTTGCCAGTAACAACACCGGGTATGACTTTAAGTCGCGCCTGCTCCTCCGGGCTGAATGCGATCGCGGTCGCAGCCAACCAGATTGCGAGCGGCGGTTGCGATATCGCCATCGCTGGTGGCGTTGAATCCATTACTGGTCTGGAGCGAGGCCAATCAGAATTTGAGGAAAATCCCCGCTTGGTGGGTGAAATGCCCCAGTTCCTGATGCCGATGGGGGAAACGGCGGAAATCGTGGCCCGCCGGTATCAGGTCAGTCGGGAGCAACAGGACAAGTACGCCCTGCAAAGCCAACTGCGCTATGCCGCAGCTGCAGAAGCCGGCTGGGTAGATGACGAAATCGCCCCGATGAAGGTGCAATGGCGCAGGGAAGATCGCCAGACCGGCGAGATTAAAATTGTAGAAGGCGTGGTCAGCCGCGATGAGTGCAATCGGCCGTCTACCACGCTGGAAGGCCTGAGTGGCTTAAAGCCTGTCTTCGACGAGAATGGCAGTGTTACCGCAGGCAATGCCTCGCAACTCTCTGATGGCGCTTCAATGACACTGTTAATGTCAGAGGAATCTGCCGCCAAACTGGGCCTGACACCAATGGCCTACTTCCGCGGCTTATCCGTCGCCGGCTGTGAACCAGACGAGATGGGCATCGGGCCGGTATTTGCCATTCCCAAACTGCTGAAAGCCAACGGTCTCGCAATACATGACATCGACTTGGTTGAGCTGAACGAGGCATTTGCCTCCCAATGCCTCTACTGTCGCGACGCACTTGAGATCGACAATGAGATATTCAACGTGAATGGCGGAGCAATCGCCATCGGTCACCCGTACGGTATGACGGGTTCGCGAATGACCGGTGTTGTGCTGCGTGAACTGAAGCGCCGCAATAAAAAGTACGGCATCGTGTCCATGTGTGTGGGCAAGGGAATGGGAGCGGCCGGATTATTCGAAGCCTGCTAGGCAAAGGATTTGAAAGACGGAGACAAATACACATGAACCTCCCCGAGATACTGAGAGAGAATATTCGACTCCCTGTGATCGGGGCTCCCATGTTTATCGCTTCCACACCTGAACTGGTGATCGAGCAATGCAAGGCAGGCATTATCGGTGCGTTCCCGGCGCTCAATGCTCGCCCCCAGCATATGCTGGATGAGTGGATCGCACAGATCAAGGAGGCGCTGGCGGAGCACGATGCCCAACATCCCGAACGCCCGGCGGCCCCCTTCGCCGTCAACCAAATCTCCCACCCGAGCAACGACCGCCTGCAGGGCGACATGGAAATCATTGCCCGACACCAGGTACCTCTCATTATCGCCAGCCTGCAGGTCTCCCGGGAGAACATTGATGCCGTACACAGCTATGGCGGCCTGGTATTCAGTGACGTGGTTTCCAACCGACATGCCCGCAAGTCTGTCGAGGCGGGGGTGGACGGCCTGGTGGCGGTCGCCGCCGGCGCCGGTGGGCACACAGGCAATGTGTCTCCCTTCGCCCTAATCTCCGAGATTCGCGAGTGGTGGGACGGCCCCCTGGCTCTGTCCGGCGCTATCGCCAACGGCCAGAGCATTTTGGCGGCGCTCGCCACCGGCGCCGATTTCGCCTATATCGGCTCGCCCTTCCTGGCGACACCGGAAGCGAATACTGTAGAAGACTATAAACAGCTGATCGTCGAAGGCAGCTCCAAGGATATCATCACCACGGACGCCTTCAGCGGTGTGCCCGCCAACTACCTGGTAGGCTCCATCACCCGTTGCGGGCTGGACCCGAAAAATCTGGTGCGCAAAACCAACGGGCCTATCGATGTCAGCGAAAGCGGTGACAGCTACAAAACCTGGAGAGACTTCTGGGGCTGTGGTCAGGGTATTCAAGCAGTGAAAAACATCAGCAGCACGAAGGAACTTGTGGAACGCTGGAGTCGCGAATACCACACCGCCAAAAAAAAATTTAGCACCCGTTTAAAAGCGCTTTCTAGCGCCTGATTCTGGACTATTCCGGCAAATTGGCGGCTTGCGGCAGGCAATGGGACACGCCCATAGGTTTTTAACACCAACCGGAGCAATACTTAGTCAGCTGCCCGTTCTTTAGACTACCCGAGGCAGATAATCACGAGCGTCGCACATATGACGACCGTCCAAGCGTCGTAACCAAGCCGCAGCCACCGGGGTGCATGCCTCAGTTCCATGAACTGGAAGCCGACGATCCAGACCTTGATGAAGGCCACGATAATGACGCCGGCGGTGGCCAGCCGCTCGCCCTGCCCGCCACTTTGACTGGCATGCCCCAGCCACCAACCTATACCCGTGGCTACTACCAGGATGAACCAGGCGATGTTGGCGCCACTGGCGCAGACACTGTTCTTCTCGCGCATCATCATTTCAGGCCATCACAATAAATACAGCAGGGCGAACAGGGCGATCCACAGTAGATCGACCAAGTGCCAGAAGGTGGCACCGCTCTCGATCGTCTGCATCTCGCGCTTCCCCAATGCCGGGCGTCGACTGGTGTTGCGGATGAGCAGCACCACCACGATACCGACCAGCACGTGCAGCAGGTGAATGCCGGTAAAGATAAAAAACAGCATGAAGAAATCGTTCGTCGCCGGATTGATGCCGCTCGAAATCTTGCCACCCCACTCGAAACTCTTGTTGGCGACGAAACCCAGACCACAGAGTATTGCCAGGGTAAAATACCGGCTTACCCCCGAACTCGGGTTCGTCCGGCACTTCTCTACACCCACTGCAACAAACCAAGACCCAGTCAACAGCAACAGGGTATTGAGTACTCCCACCCACATGTCCAGCGACGCGCGCGAGCGGGCGAACACTTCGGCCTGATCGACATGCCCGAGGGCGATGACGATAAAGAAGACCGCGAAGACGACCAGATCACCGGCGACGAACAACCAAATACCGACCTCGCCCGGCACGCGGCCCTTTGCAGTTTTTACCTCACGGGTAGTGGAGAATTCAGGCACAAGCTATTCCCGCCCATGCGCAACTCCTTCGACCATCAGGCCGATTCCGTTCTTAGCGAGGGTTCAGTGCCCTGTTGCCTCGCAGCACCGAGCAGGGCAAAGGACATGATCATAATCCAGCCGAAATAGGCGAGGTAAGGAATCCACAGCGCGACAATACCATGCCAGGAGAACGGCCCGTCCTTGAAGAAAATGATGAGTAAGCCCGGCGCGTAGAGCAGTGCGGCCCACAGGTTGACGTAGGCGACCCAGCGCGGAAAAGGCTCGCTTCCCTCCTCCGACCACAGAATGGGCAGGGCGATTACCACGCACCAGCCACCGAACAGGGGCACGGAAAACAGCGCCAGGAAGTAGGCGTAGTCGATCCACGTTACGATGATGCTGGGTTCGTAAAGTTCCGGTCGAAAGGCCGCCAGCCCCCAAGCAAACGCGACCAGAACACCAATGGTCATGCCGCCGGCGCCAAATACGGTTTGGACGATGGAAAACACCGGGTTAATTTCCACCCTCCGCGTTTGTGCCGCAATGCCCGCACCCACGGTCCCGAACAGGGCAAAGGAGAGCACCATAAATGCCGAACCGAGGCGCAGCGAGAACGCATTCTCAGACACCTTCCTCGCAAACTCCGCAGCTGGCTCCGCAGAATTGAAAAGAGGTGGCAGCATCCCCCCTAGGATCACACCGCCGATGATGAAGAACACCACGCAAGCAAAGCCGGTCCAGGCACAAAACACCATGGCCCGGGTGAACAGCGGGTCATTGTCTATCGATTTCAAAATCTATCTCCGTATTTACTAAATTTTTCGGTATCTAGTGCGCATGGTCGATTACCCGCTTTTCACCGACGCCGTTATTCCCGCTGTGCTCGTTGAAATGCGCCGCCATCTGCTCTGCCGTGAAATCAGCCGGGATGGGTGGATTGTTATACCCCAGCACTCCCCAGCAGATGATGAAAGCCATTAGAAATAGCGGTCCCATGGCCGCGCAGGTGCGCCAGTACTTAAAGTAGGCCTCGTTGCTGATTAATTGACCAAATCCTAGGTTTACTGCCAATCGTGGATCCTGCTTCATTGCATAAACCTTTTATTTACATATAATTATATTACACATACTTACCTTATGTGCAATGCCTTGCTGGGGGCGCTAGGAACAGGCGCGCCCGGGAGCCCCTTTCACAGGTAACTCAAGATTAGTCATGAACAAAAAAAGCGCATTGCCACCCGGGCAGAAAATCTATCCTTCATTTGATCGCTTTGGCCTCGGCAAGTTTGCCAGCCGGGTTCCAGCAGAAGCAGCCAGGATAAGCATCGATATCGCTGGTGATGTGGCCAGCGGCATGACCGTGGCCGCTGAACTCGCCCGGTTACCCAGGGTGGAGCAGGTGACAGACTTTCACTGCGTCACCACCTGGTCTTTCTGCAGCCTGCGCTGGGAAGGCGTCCGCTTTGCCGATTTTTACCGCGAGATCGTGTTGCCGGGGGCGGCGCCCGAAGGGGACGCGAGCTTCGTTGTGCTGCGCGGCAAGGACGGGTATTGCGTCAGCATGCAGTTGCAGGACCTGCTGGCGGACGATGTTCTACTGGCTGACACATTGAATGGCGAAAAGCTGGGCATCGATCACGGCGCGCCCCTGCGGCTGGTGGCACCCGCCCACTACGGCTATAAAAATGCCAAACACATCACCGCTATCGAATTCTGGTGCGACAGCAGGCACTATCGCTTTCCCCTGCCCTATCCTAACCTGATGGACCACCCTCGGGGCCGCGTCGCACTCGAAGAACGGGCACGCTATATCCCGAACTGGATCATTCGACCGCTTTACCGTTTTTTACAGCCTTTCGCCAGACGCAAGCACGCCAGCTACCTGCGTGCGCACATGAAGAGACAACAGGACGGCCACTCAGCCTGAACCCCCAGCCCCCATCAGCTGATTCGCCGCTCTCTCTCCGCTGAAAACAGCGGCCTCAATACCTGCCTGGGCAAAATAGTCTCCGGCGAGCACTATCCCGGGGGGCAGTTCCCTGCGCATTGCATCCAGGGTGCCGTAAGCCCCCGGTTTGGCGATATTCAGGCCCTTGTCGTAGTGGAACAGCTCAACAAATTCCGGTTTCTCGCTGGGTTCGCCGAAAGCCCGGTGCACAGTATCAAGTGCTTCCCGCTTGATGTCTTCGTCGCTCATGTGCTCTAGGGGCGGGGTGGTGAAGTAGACGCCCACCAGCTCACCCCCGGGGGGCACGGCCGAAACTTGGCGCCGGCTCTGTAATACAAGAGCCCCCACGGGTCTCGGGCCCTCGCCATAGCCCACTGGCAGCACGATGTCTGCGGGGTAGTCGGGCCAGGGGTTTTTCTTGTAGCCGATCTGCACATGGGCGTAGTCGGTGTAGGGAGCATTCTCGAGTTTGTCGTGGGAATCCGTCGAGATAAAGTCGCGCATCAAGCCCGCAGCAGTGAAGGCTTCCGTCGCCACCACAAGGCCGTCAGCTCGGTAACGCTGGCCGGCCGCTTCCACCACGTAGCTGTCGTCCTGGCGACTGATCCGCGTTACCGGGGTGGACAGGTTCACCTCCACATTCCTGCTGGCCTCAATCATCCACTCGCTGACCTGCACGGGGCCCTCGGGGGGTACCGACAGTTTCATCTTGAAGGCCTGCTGGATAATGGCAATGGGAAAAGGCGTGGAGAGCCAACTCGGCGGCACTGCATAAAGGAAGTCGAAGAGCGGGCGGATTATGTATTCGTAGCCCCTGTCTCCCATCTCCTTGCGAGCGAATCCCTCGAGATTGTCCCCGTGGTCGTAGCGGGCAAGATCCTCACCGTCGAAGGGGTTTTTGGCTCCCGAGCTGAGGAACAGTTTGATGCCCATCCATGCGATATTGATCCTATCCCCAAGCGTCAGCCTGGGTACTTTCAGATAACTGAGCAGGTCAACGAAACTCACGGGGTAGCGCGAATCATCGCTATCCATCAACTCTGAAGCACCGCCCCAAGGCACCAGGTCATCGTGGCGCCCAATCTCCTTAAGAATGGCTGTGGTCCGGGGATAGATCCCCCCCATCAGAAACAGCGCACCGACACCCACGCTAAAATCACCTATTTTTATCTGCCGGGTGCGGCCACCCAGTGCGTCGTCAGCCTCAAACAGGTCGACCTCGTGGCCCTGCTTTTGCAGCGTATATGCCGCCGCACAACCGGCTGGTCCGCCACCCACCACGATGTACCTCATGCTCTCTCCTTGTCTGTGCTTCAACTTAGGCAAATAGCGAGAGATTCCCGGGTTTGTAAGCTCGCAACCTCCGGCTTAGTAGTTGCAACGTTCGCGAAGCCACAGCCTTTTAGGCACGTTTAATGGGGTCAGAACATGTACTTCAATTCAATGCCATACGTTCTGGGAGGTGCGAGCACTTTATATCCATTTCCAAAAAGTGTTTCCAGGTTAATCCCAAACGGGAAATAGTCTTCATCCGCTAGATTCTTTCCCCACACAGCAATTGAATAATTCTCAGATATGTAACCAAGCCGAGCGTTAAACACCCAAAAGTCTCCACCTCCCTCGGTATATTCGCCTTGCGCGACTCGATTCAGAGGAGCTTGAGAATAGTCTCCAAAGGCATCGTAATAGAAATCATCCGTATATGAAGCATCAGCATGCAGCTCTAAGTCTCCACCCGCAAAGCTCGCGATGTCCCAGTCGACTGCACCATTGAATGTGAACTCCGCCGCATATGGAAACGGATTCCCACCCACGTTCGCGGGACCCTTCGGTGAAGTAATACAATTGCCTTCCTGAAACCCTTCCAGCGCCGCTGGACATGGACCGTCGTCATATTCTGAATCCAACCATCCGAAGGACGCACTGATTGTTAATGAGTCTGTCAACGCGAACTTCGACTCAATCTCTGCACCCTGGATTTCTCCATCTAGCGCGACCAGGAAAGCCGTTGCAGATGCGTCAACTACCTGACCCTGCTGCCCTGTGTAGTCATACATAAAAAAAGAACCGTTGACCTGCAAGCGGTTATCAATCCACTGTGATTTAAAACCAACCTCAAAGGCATCGACTTCTTCATCTGGCACAAAGTAAACCTGACCCGCACTACCGTAGGCAAAACCGTTGACCGTTCCGGCTCGATAGCCTCGGCTAAAACTGGCATATAACATTGCATCTTCAGCCACATTCCAGTCGATAATAATTCGACCTGATACACTGTCTGATCCAGCATCAAGCTCAAGCGGCCCAGGCAGAGGGGCCCCACCGTTCAGAATGCTGGCAGGAGCGACCAGATTGCCAGCAATATCGCGAAGATCATCCAAGAAGTAGGGTGCTGGCTGGCCGCCCACATTAAAATCAGATACGGTAATCAATCGAGGATTGCCAGCATCGTCGTAGAAAGTCGTTATGCCGTTACTGTATTCGAGGGTATCGTCAGAATACCGTAACCCGACCGTCAGGTTTAATGATTCGGTTAGTGCATAATTCATCTCAGAGTATATTGCCCAGGATTCACGATCTTGCTCGAAATTGTTTTCTGCAGTAATACCTGTGGGCAATGCAGTCGGGCCGAGTAGGCCTGGAATACTGAAATTACCAGCTGGGTTGAAGTAATTCGCGGCGAGCGATTGTGAAACTGCAAGATTGCCCGTCTCATCCAGCAACACGGCAGTGTTCACATCCCGCAATGAATTGAAGAAATTCGGTTTATTATTTGACTCTAGATTGTCCTCTCCATAAAAGGCACCAACAATAAATTTTAACGGCCCATCACTGTAATCCAACCGCAAATCGACGTTGAAGGCATCCAAGTCAGAGTTATAACCGATAGCACACAAAGAGAGCGGTGTTGCATCGCAGTCGGTCGTTGGATCCTGATGGTACTCACCAGAGTCGATCCCCGTCACGGCGATAAATGTCATACGCTCATTAATGTTGTAGTTTGCGGTGAAGACGATACCCTCGGATTCAGTGACGGCGTCTCCAATCCCGTCTTGTTCCACGTCTCTCAGACCAAGCCCGTTGGCACTTTGGCTATAAGTTGCTGGAAGAAGGCCAAGAGAAGAAAAGGGACCCCAAAGTGCTGACAACCCAAACTCCGGGTTCGTGTAGTCGATGACATCGCTTCCTTTTGTTCCACCAATAGGAACAGACCCATAAGTACCTGCTTCAGCTTTGGCCTTGTAGACCTTGAGCAGAAAATCAGCGTCTTCGTTAGGCTGGTAGCGGAATACGGCACGAACACCATAATTCTCGTTGCCGCCCATGTCCTTGCCACTGTTTACATTAAGGCCAGACAATCCAAAAGCCGCTGCAGTACTTGGTCCTGCAGGCAGAACATTATCTATATACGGGTCTACCTCAACGTAAGTACCAGCCAATCGAACTCCGAAATTGTCGGTCGGCGTGACTTCAAATGCGCCTTCAATAGAGCGACGACCGTAATTGCCAGCGCCGACAGACACATACCCGTTTAGCCCCTCTAACTCGGGCTTGCGAGTTATGAAGTTAATCGCCCCACCAGTTGTATTACGTCCGAACAAGGTACCTTGTGGCCCCCGAACAATTTCGACTTGTTCCATATCAAATAATTGCTGGCCATGACTGGAGCGGAAGGTCTGATAGACTTCATCCACGTATACACCAACTGGCGAAGCGGCGTTGACATTGAACTCGGTACCCACGCCGACGCCTCGAATCGAGAAATTCGGCTGTTGTTCTCCATACGGGGAAGAGACCTGAAGGTTGGGTGCAATACGGTTCAGGTCACTGGTTTCGAAAACACCACTTTTCGTTAGATCTTCGGCAGACATAGCTGATACCGCAAGAGGCACATCTTGCATGCTTTCCACTCGGCGAGTGGCCTTAACCAACACCTCTTCCAACTGCTGGCCCATTGCAGGCAGAGGTGCGCCAGACAAGCAGCTCACGGCTACACACAAGACACTCAACTTCGAGATAGGTTGCTTTAATGCCCTGATATACATGGAAAATCTCCCTAGTGAATTTCGTTATTTTTTGCCGCCGCCGACCCTCGCTGGCGGCGTAGGCACTGCCACTGGTGATTCATTATATGATATGTTTTATTAAAGTAAAATAGCGTACTATCATATATATTACCTTAAGCATTACCAAGCGTTTCAAACAAGAATGAGCATGAGTGACATTTGCCTGACTCCGACCAGGGCATTTATTCCTTCACTGCGCCCACGCTTCCCCGCAGATGCCGAAATTGATGCCGTCTTGACGCAAAAATGCACGCTCACGCAAGGAATCAGCTCGCCTATGCACCTATAAACGTCGATAAGCCGAGTGCCGCCATTGCCCGGCTAATGGCTAGAAAAATGGAAAACGCCTTCAGGCTGGAGAATCCGGGCTGGTTTGTGCGAGAGCACATCCATGCTACAAATGGCGTTTGTTGTCATTCGGAATATAGGGTCAAGGTTGCGTCACATTACTGCCTCTGCAGAAAGGTAGTGATCAATCCAAACCTCGCAAAGGTATTCTTGAAACATCACTACCGGACGATCTCCGTCCAAGGCACACGATCAATGTCCCCACCAAACGCGTCGGGGTCCCAGAAAATCTCGAAGCGCGATGGATGTACGCTCTGGCCTCTGGGAAACTGCTCCAGCGCCAAAGATAGCTCTGAAACCTTCTCGGGCATGGATGCAGCGAGATCACTCTGCTCGGTAGGGTCGCTCTCCAGCTGATACAGCTCAACCTTGCCCGACTTCAATTTCAGCAGTTTCCAGGGATATCGATAAATGGCATCCCCATCTGCCGCTCGCGTGATGTAGTCAGGGGTAGCTCCGCTCTGAGCCTTTGCAATGACAGGCCAGAGATTGCGGCCATCCATATTTGACTCATCAACACCCAGATTTATCTCCACAGCATTTGCTAAGGTGGGTAGCACATCCTGTGCGGTAATCATTTGAGGTATCACACTGGGTGACAGTTTGCTCCGCCAATAAATAATCGACGGTACCCGGGTTCCACCTTCGTATACCGTGTTCTTACCTTTGCGAAAGGGCGTGTTATCAGAGCCTCCCTCCTGAACGTTACCGCGAATAAATTCGTAGTAGTCTATGGGCAGCGGTTTACCGAACCAGTCCACCCAATCCGCATATCTCTCCTGAATTTCCTGGGGATAGACACCGGGGTTCAGCCCGCCGTTATCACTCATGAACCAGATCAGCGTGTTATCTAAGAGGCCCTCGTCATTCAGCGAGTCGATCAGCCGCCCGATCGCCTCGTCCATCTTGGATGCCATTGCGGCATGGACCCGACGATAACGATCGCTAATGTGTCCATAGCGTTCTATTGCTTCAGCAGGCGCTTCGTTGGGCAGATGAACCGCATTGAAGCTCAGATACATGAAAAAGGGCTTGTTTTTGTCGTGCGCCGCCAACAGGCGTATCGCCTCGTCAGCTTCTAGGTCGGTTGCATAACCTGTCTCGTATACCGTCTCACCGTTTCGCTGCCAGTCCAAACCCCCGCCGTGCACGTGATCCCAGTAGCCAACCCCACCGGTCAAATGCCCGTAAAAATGGTCAAAGCCTCTGGCGGTGGGTAGGTACTCCTTTTGACGAAAGCCTAAGTGCCACTTGCCCACCAAATAGGTCGAGTAGCCATTTTCCTTAAAATATTGGGGTAGAAGTTTCTCGGATAGCGGCAATCCGGTCGCTGTTCTTTTTGACAGCGGGCCAAAAATACCCAATCGCATGGGTGTCTTGCCTGTCATCAAAGCCGCTCTGGTGGGCGTACAGGTTGGCTGCGAATAGAAGCGATCCAGTTCAATCCCATTTTCAGCCAAGTTATCGATAGTGGGGGTTGCTATCTCGCTACCGTGGTAACTCACATCGTTCCAACCGAGATCATCGGCGAGGACGATGACGACATTAGGTCTCGCAAAAACGGATGAATTTGCACATCCCACTCCCAGAGCGATCAGGAAAATGCACCGCCAGAGCAGAAGGATCTTTTTAGGGATTAATGGGTGACGAATTACGCTACTCACTAGCTCATCCTTCTCAGTGGGGGGTCAGCAGGCAGCCGACGCCTTTTACCATGCTGGCGTAAAGCAAATGTTAGGCGGCCACAACCCGCGGATCTGGCGCGTTCAAACGACTTTGAAACGCGCGGGCCTTGCGGCATCAAAATCCACGGGATACGGACCCAGCCGCAAAACAATAACAATCGCGATTGCCGGCATCACAGCAAGAACCGAAAGCCCAGTCGTATACGCCCCCGTCAAGTCATATCCCATACCCATCAGAGGAGCACCGATCATTCCGCCTAAGTTGAAGGCCGCAAACACGTACCCGTAGATCTCTCCAAAACTGGATAGCCCAAAGTAACGGCTGACCATATAGGCCATAAGGTCAAACTCCGCACCGTGGGCCAGGCCCAGCAATGCAACTGCCAGATAACTGGTCCAAGCCGAGCCTCCCATCCTCAGTAGGAGGATGGCCAGCATGAATAATAAAAAAACTGCCGCAGCGACCTGCGCAGCAAAAAATCGGTCGAGAAGAATGCCCGTCACGACTCGGCCCAAGAGAATGCCGACGCCAAGCAATGCCGCCAAGCCTGCCGCCTCCTCTACGGTCATACCCGCGTCTGTAAGCATCGGTACCAAATGAATCACGCAGGCATGGAACGCGATAGAGATGACAAAGAAAACCACCATCAATGCCCAAAAATTGGGCATCCGCAAAGCTTGCGGCAGGGAAAAGCCATAAGTGGTAACGGCCGCGCTGGTATTGCGAGGCAACGAGCCGTCGGGCGACACTCCCATAGTCTCCGGGCTGTCTCGCAGTATGAGGGCCGCCGTAGGCAGCATCACCGCCACCACGATGACCCCAAGTAATGCATAGGCTATTCGCCACCCGTAGTCGCTGATGAGCCAGTTCGCCAAGGGTGCCATTAACGAGACACCAAGCGAGCTCCCTGCAATCGCCAGAGCCAGCGCGATTCCTCTTCGCTGATCGAACCAATTCGAGACGACCTTGGCATATGGGACGGGGTTGCAGCCCGCTGACAGGCAACCGAGAAGAAAAAAGATCAGGTACAGATGCCAGAGCGCAGAAGTCAGTAAGAAAAGAGAAGCGAACACCGCGCTCATGAGGAGACCCGAGACCATGATCACCTGACGCGGACCGAACCTGTCGATAATTCTGCCCATTCGAGGTTGAGCAACTGTGACACCCAGAAGAGCCAGCGCCATCGCACCCGAGAGCTCAGAGCGGCTAAACCCGAACTCTCCTTCGAGGGCTAATAGGAACACACCGAAGGTACCGACCACGATCGGCCCGAAGTGCACAGCAAGGCCCGCCGCCGCCGCCGCGACGATCCACCAACCGTAAAAGAGTCGCTGGTTGCTTATCTGAAACGCCATAGTCTCAGCCTAAAAAAAACCCGCCGAGATACTTCCTCGGCGGGCTAACTCCCATGAGAATTTTTTCAATTTCCCTCTGATGCCAGCTTCACAGAATAGAGTTGATTCTGCATTGCCTTAGAAGTTGTATTGCAAGCCTACCTGATAAGTGCGGGGCCTGACCGGCATACCCCAAACGTAGTTAAGCGGTGCAAATGGCGTAGTGGATAGGTAATACTCTTCGTCTGTTGCGTTAATCACCGCCAGCGATGCGATCCAAGAACCACTGGGCGTGCTGTACGAGACATTGAGATTCAGGTTCTCGTATTCCTGGAGCGTCTCCACAATATTTTCAATTCGAGAGTAGAAATCGTCTTTGACCACGTAATCTGCTCGCAACGAGAGGTTGCCACCGTTGGCCAGCGGTCGTTCGTACTTGCCCATTAGCGCCAAGGTGTAGTCCGGGGTGAAAGGCAAGTCATTGCTAGGCGTGATAACAATGCCGCTAGACACCAATGTATTGTTGGTGCCCAACCGGTCGATCTCATCATCCAGCAGGCCCAGGTTGACCCCCAGCGTAAAATAATCGCCCAGCAACGCTGTCATTTCTGCTTCAAAACCGGTAATCGTCGCTTCACCCAGATTGGCCTTCGAGACATTTGCAGCCGTGACAGGGTCGGTCGCAGTGACCTGCATATCCTCATAGTCCATCATGAACGCGGCTGCATTGAGGCGCATGCGTCCACCGAAGAAGTCGGCCTTCATTCCCAACTCGTAATTGGTGACAAACTCCGGGTCATAAGAGGGAATCGGATCCGGCAGCCCCGCTGGGAAACGCGCCCCAAATCCCCCGTTTTTGTAGCCTTCTGAGTACGAGCCATAGAACATGACGTCATCCGACAGATCCCACGTCAGCGAAATGAGTGGTGTCACCTCTGTGGTGGTCTGTGAACCGGAACCACTGGTAGTGCCGGCTGCCCGGAATTGCGTAATGGTGAGGTCCTTGCCGCTGTCGGTCCAACGAGCACCAACGGTCAGCGTTAACGCCTCGGTAATGTCGTAATTAAGCTGACCAAAGACGGCCGTACTGTCATTGCTGATGTCTCGATTAGTGAGCACCACAAAATTGCCGTTGTTCTTATCTCCTACCGATAGCTGAAGCGTTGTGAACTCGGCGACATTCTCGTCAAAATAGTAAAGTCCGGCGACATAGCGCAGTCGCCCACCCATAGCCTCTCCCGAAAGCTGAAATTCCTGAGAGACTTGATCCTGCGAGTACTCGTCATAACTGTTGTGAAAAACCGTATGCGGGGAGCCATCCAGGTCGTTCCACGCCGAAATATCAAACTCTCGGTAGGAGGTGATGGACTTCAATTGGGCACTACCCAAGTCCCAACTCATCGTCAGACTGTTGCCCCACACCATCAAGTCCTGTTCAGGTTCGATTCTGTTGCCCTCAAAATCGAAATAAACTTGGTTGGTGGCATAGGGCGTCCCCGTGCTATGAACGGGGCCGTAGCAAGCGGGGATCGTGGCTTGGCCCTCTGGCGTCATGCACGCAGGGTTGCCACTGTTAGGGGGTAAATTGTGAACAAAAGCAAAGGTATTCGCAGGCGGCGGCGCATAAGGGACCAGTTGGCCATTAAAAATACCCAGTCCACCAACTGAAGACATTGCTCCAGGGGTCTCAGTTGCCTTCGAGTAGTCCACTGCATAGTCCAAGCTAAAGCTGTCGGAAATATCTGCCACTAGTCGGGCTCTGACACCCCACATATCATCACTGCCCAATTGCAGATCATCATATTGAAGCGCATCAACGTAGCCGTCGCGCTCGCGCTTGAAGGCACTTACTCGCGCCCGAACGCGATCAGAAATTGGCACGTTAACGGTGCCACCGATCTCCAGAAAATCATCGTCGCCCAACGCCACTTTGACCTGACCAGCCAACTCATCCCCCGGTGTAGCTGAGACGATATTGACGGCCCCACCCACCGTATTGGCGCCGAACAGCGTGCCCTGCGGTCCACGCAGCACCTCGACTCGATCAATGTCCACCAGATCCATCACATTGCCTATGTTTCGGCCGAGGTAGACGCCATCCACATAAAGACCAACCGAAGGATCTTCCACACCAATAAAATCAGCCTGGCCCACGCCCCGGATATAAATCTGCGGGGACTTCACACCGCTAGTATTACCCCCGGCTTCAAAGTGCACGTTTGGCGCGACCTTACTGACGGCGTCAATTTTCATGCCTCCTGCTTCCAGCAAATCTTTCCCAGAGAGCACAGAAACGGCCACCGGCACTTCCTGCATACTCTCTTCTTGCCGACGGGCCGTTACTACGATTTCTTCAAGAGTTCTTGCTGACTCCGACACATCGGTTTCAACGGCATCCTGTGCCAATGAATGAACTGAAACAGATAATGCGATCGTCCCAACGGCAATACCGGGGAATTGATGACGCAAAGCTTGGAACTTCATAGTGGCACCCTCTCGACTCTAGTTATTGCGACAGCGGACATGGTTCTCCACTCGCTATAACTCGATGCTACGGAGCGCTTTTTTTATTTTGAAATTGTTATTAGGCATGTTTGCATAAGCAAAACGCATGACCGGATCCAAAAAACCCGAAGCGTTAAAAAAACGGAGTCAGAACTAGAGTAAAGAAGGGTCTGAAGATCACTCTGTCGTAGTGATGCTCCCCCGCGCTGGCCCATCGCCAGCGATGAATCACCCGATCGCGGTCAGTCCACCGTCTGGGTAGAGAGAAGAACCGGTAATAAAGTCGGAGGCGCTCGACGCAAGGAAAATCGCGGGACCTTTAACATCATCGACTTCGCCAATTCGCATGGCTGGCAGGGCAGAAGCTTTGGCAGCTCTCTCTTTCGGGTCATCAGGAAGAATGCCTTGCATCATGGGCGTATAAGTCACCGTCGGGCCGATCAGATTAACCTGTATGTTGGGGCGAAGCTCGGATGCATAAGCCTTGGTCAGCATTTCGACTGCGCCTTTACTGGCGCAATAGGCCACGTTTCCCCCACCCCCATTTCCCACCGCACGAATGCCTCGAACGGAACCCAAGTTGATGATTTTCCCGTGGATGTCATTGTCCTGCATGTATTTGCCGAAATGCTTGCAGGCAAGCATTACCGACGTCACATTTGCGCTCATCATCTCATCAAAGGTGGCCACGGGAACCTCGGTTCCTGGATGCTTCTTATTGATCCCCTGAGCGTTTACCAGGATATCAACCTTACCCATCTGGCTCACAGCAGCATCCAATAAAGCAACGACGTCTTCCTCGGCGGTGGCATCGCAAGGTCGATAGAAGACATCGTGATCAGTACCTTTTTTAATTTCCTGACATGCACGCCGTAATGACTCGACACTGCGCGACGCAATCATCACCAAGGCTCCTGCCTCCGCCAGAGCCTCGGCGATTGCCTGCCCCAGTCCACCTGCACCACCTATGATGACGGCGCACCTGCCCGTCAAATCAAACAGAGATAAATTGGCCATATTGCACCGCTATGCTGCCGTCGCTTTTTGGGTTGATTTCAGTAGCGTTACCAATAGCTGGCTGGCCTCGCACCCGCTATTTCTTATGCTTTTTTTAATGCCAGCGCTGCAATGAAAAGAATCGCCTTTGTGAAGCGTGACAAGTAATTCGCGATCCGTTCCCCGCTCGACTTCAAGCTGCATCTGCCCCTCTATTACGTAATAGATGCATTCAAAATCGTTGGCACCATACTCCGTACCGCCACCCGGTAAAAAGTGCGAAAGACCCATGGTAAGGCTGCCGCCCAAAACATCCTCCGGGTTATGAAGACGCGTCGGGCGCACGTCAAAATGCCCGGGTGGGTTATACACCACACCCTCATCGCTTCTCGTTACCTTAAAACTCATCCAGTATCTCGCGCGGTCTCATCTTCACTTAAAAAACGACTAGGCCTGTTGACAGCAGCTAAAGGCGGGCGCTTCCAGATGGGTCCTCGATTCCGATAAGTCTTACGACCGATCCATCACCGTCTTCCCAACGCAACGGGAACGCCATGAAAGTCATCCGTTTTCCGGTTAAGGCGTCTAAATCCCCGCCCGCATTTTCGACTCCGGGAATGCCATTACAGAGCAACGTCTTGTGAGCGGGTTCCCACAAGGGGAAATCCTGCAAAATATCGCGACCCGTCTCTGCTTTATATTCGTCGTTTAAGTGCGGGGCCATCGGCCCGGGGCCATGATCCGCAATGTAGGTGCCCAGCGGGTGGTCCAACGCCTGGACATCTATAGCCACCATCTTGACCCCTCGCTCTACCAGCCACTGGGCAGCCTCGAGATATAAACCAGGGCCGTAATGAAAGTATTCGGCGCTGTCGCTGTACTTTTTATGGTAGCCGGTATTGATGATCACGATGTCTCCCCGCTGGATAGGGGGCTCTACATTTTCGAGATCTTGCGGCGTAATGACCTCCCATTTGCCCTTGGGAATCGAGACCACCATGCCCGTTCCAAAAAGACTAGAGAGAGGAAACCCGGTGATGTCATGGGTGTTTTCCTGCACATGGAGTGGACAATCCATATGAGTCCCTCGATGCATAACGCCGTTAAAGTATTGAACCAATGCGCCATTCCGCGCATGGAACTGAACACGATGAAATTCATGCGGTGGAAACGCAGAATGCAAACCTGCTGGCCAAAAGGGCATGTCATGGCCCCATTCGTGACTCAGATCATGAATAATGAGCTCGTCGCTATCTCCGTCGGTCTCGCCCCCAAAACGAAAATCTCCGGTTTCGTCTGCTATCGCAACAACTCGCACCAAGCTGGCATCGCCACGTTTCCACTTCCAGGGCAGTGCTGCCACCGTCATCGATTGACCACAGACCTCATCAAGTTGCCCGCCCAGCTCCTCGATAGTGGGAATACCTGCCTCTAGGAGTACCGTATGAGCCGGTTGCAGATCTGGGAATTGCTCCAAAGGGTCAACCCCGATCTCCTCTTGATACCGAGCAGCGAGTCTCTTAATGATGGGCCCATTGCGCTTGTGCACCAGTGACGTAGCCATTGGATGATCAATCGCGGCAGTATCCATCCCCACTAGCTTTACTTTTTTTGAGACCAGCCATTGCGCGGCGGCCTTACTCATTCCCGGCGCCTCACCAAAATATTCTTGGCTGTTGCCATATTTGTGATGCCATCCGGTATTGATGAGCACTATCTGTCCCGCCTCAATCTGTGGTTGCGCAGCCTCAAGGTCCTCAATCTCAATCAGCTCCCACTTTCCCTTTGGGATTGAAACAATCACCGCTCTGCCAAAAAAAGTTTCGAGAGGAATATCTCCAACACCTTGTCCAAAAGCATCCAAATGAAGTGGCGCATTAATGTGTGTTGAAGCATGCATTACGGTAGAAAAACCCTCTGTCTGCGTGCCATGTTGCGCGTGAAATGAACGCCTGATGAATCTGACGTCAGGAAACCCTGGCCAGACTGTCGTATTTTTTCCCCAGGGATGGCTCAAATCATAAAATCTGAGTCCCTCTTGAGAATGAGGCGCTGTAGCGGCCATAGCCCGTCTCCCACTTGATATTGGGTCACTGGGACAGCCCTATGAGCCGCCCCGATTCAAAACAATCTAGGAAGGGATGGCCGCCAAGTAAAATAGCGGTTCGACATGTTCGCATTACTAAAAATAATGCTTGCGGCCGACGCAAAACGTCACTCAAAACACATCGCTGCCTGAAACGCGGTTCTGTGAAGGTCACGGCACCTATCAAACATACCTCTTGGTAATGTAGCGATGCCTACCATCTATTGTACTCGTCGATGCCCGCTGTCTATCTTATTCACGTCGATATTCAGACCGACCCTAGAGGAATAGCCCGGCAGTTTGATTGCTGCTGCTCACCTCACAGCGCTTTTTTTGGGTCATCTGGTTTGGGGCCACCTGTGAGTGGGTCTTAGCTACAGAAAAGGTAGGTCACATGCATGAATTCAATGACGGCAAGCCCTCGCAGATGCCGGTTTTCTTTGGGGAGTACAGGAAAGATCCTCGACACAAGGCGATCTATCATGACGTGACCAATATCGTGATTTCCTACCTGACCGACCGAGATGAGGTGGCGAGATACCTGCCCAAACCGTTCGAACTGCCTGAAGAGCCAATTATCACCGTCACATCCTCCCAATGTCGCGAGGTGGAGTTCCTGGCTGGTCGGGGCTACAACTTGCTATCGGTAACAGTATCAGCGGTGTACGACAAAGAACCTGAAATACTTCGAGCACCCTTTATCTTTGTGATGTGGGAGAACTTGACGGATCCGATTATTGCCGGCCGCGAACAGTTGGGTGTTCCAAAACTGTTTGCGGATATTCCTGATCATCAATACTTTGACGGTGCGTGGCACAGCGAACTGAGTCGCTACGGCTCAAAAATAGTTGAGCTTCACGCATGTGATCTTGAGGAAGTCTCAGCGGATGAACTGAGAAAAATGAATGAAGCAGGTAAAAATGCAGATAGCTTTGGTTGGCAGTATTTTCACGCTATTGGCGAGCTGGGCCCTGCCGTGAGCAATCCGACTCTTTTCCCTAAGGAAACAACCACCAGTCGAGCTTGGAATGCGACCGGATCTATCAAATGGAGCCAAACCACTTGGGAGCAAAACCCGATCCAATCTCATATTAGCAACGCGATCGGTGACTGGCCCATACTGGAGATTAGAAGCACAAGAGTGACAAAGGGCACATCCAATTTGAGTGTTGCTGGACGGCCGCCACGTGTTCTAGCAAAGTAATCTCACTCGAGGGGATGATTAGCCTCAAGCGAAGTGAGCTGCTTCTTGAGAAGACCGATTAACGAGTCGAGCCCACCGGGTCGCTGGGCCTGGCGCGGATAGGCAATGCCGATTTCAGTGCTCCAAAAATCACCGCGTGTCTTCGCTTCGCAGAGTGTTATGCCTGTCTCTTTGACATATCGCATGACAATTGCCGGTGCGCTGGCAATATATTGGCCTCGCTTTAAAAGCGCACACATACCCTCAATGGTGTTGATTTCAACCGTAGCGGATGGCGGCTCCACTCCATTTGCAGCAAAGTAGGTTGAAACACGCTGATAACCCATACGATCGTCGGTGAAAAAAGCCCAGGGGTACTCCGTCAGCTCGGCGGGATCAACAGCCTTCTTTGTGGCCAAGGCATGATCGCTGCTGACAAGAATAATGTTTCGGCTGGTGATTGTTCTATCAATAATCAGGCTGGAATTGCTTGGAAAATTGAGCGCCGTGCAAATCAAATCGAGCTTGCCGGCCAGGAGCGCCTCATAGTTGGCCTCCATGCTATCCGTAACTACTCGTAGAGAAATATTCGGTCGCAAGGTCTGAAATTCATGGATGACCTCTGCTAAATAGCTGACCGACGCATAACCCACACCCAGGGATATTTTCCCAGTATGTCCTCTTTTCAGCGCCTCAATTTCGGACACCGTGTGGCCAAGCTCGGTCTCGATATATCGCCCCTTTTCGAACAGGAGATGACCGTAACGCGTGAGATCAAAAACCTTTGAGCTGCGCTCGATCAACTTTACGCCGAGGCTTTGCTCCAGCGCCTGAATACTTCTGGAAAGCGCAGGCTGAGTAATATTCAGGGACTCTGCCGCAGCGGTGAATCCCTTACATTTCGCCGCTGCCAAGAAATGCCGGAGCTGACGCGAATCAATGCGGTAAAGGGGATCTGCGAACAGGTCTTTATCCATCACCATCTTTCTCTCTCTGTGGCTTCCCTACAACGCATTACTCGACCAAAGCCTTTGGTGGTACCTCACCTGATTTATTCAATATCTATCTCCGACCAAGGCACCCGATCTTCTTCACCACCAAAAAAATCCATATCCCAAAGGGACTGAAGCAGCGGCGCATGAATACTCTCACCGCGCTCAACAGCTTTGAACTCATTCATCATGATCGCCAGTTGCTCTGGTAGCTGATCGGCAATGTTATAAAGCTCTGCGTGGCCACTTTTGGGCGCAATCAATTTCCAGGGGAACTGATAAAACGCCTCGCCGTCCATGCCCGTGA
>VMBT01000350.1_pt1 | contig 30582 bp, 38 predicted proteins | sample 4404301 | NCBI WGS metagenome assembly VMBT01 (sample SAMN12238535, study PRJNA552566) | marine metagenome | isolation source: Coastal seawater | place: USA: coastal Georgia, Sapelo Island | collected 2008-08/2009-08
TTCATCAGGAGAGGTAGTTAATTCAAAGGGAATTTTTTCAGAATTAATGGTTGAGCCATTTTTATCCTTGATTGCTCTATCCATCAAAATAGGCTGATTGTCATTACCCAATAGAGTCAAAGAGACTAAGGAGGTTTCATAGTCTGATCTTTCTACAGTGGTTTGAGCCCTTCCAGTGATAATAATTGTTTTATCAACATTGAGTAGGAATTTTTCTTTGTTGACTTTTAATGTTAATGGTTCAGATGAAATTGAATTATTTTGAGGATCACTTACAACACTAAAAAATATTTTTTTGCTTCCAATATCTTCTGAAACGGTGATTGAATAATCACCCAAACGAGTGTTGGAATTTGGAATTTGGAATTCATATACAAATTTTCCTTGTCCATCTAGTTTAATTCGTTCAGTTGTTTTAAGGAAATTTTGTGCAGTGTTTGATAAATCATCATGATTTGAATTATTTATTTGAGAAATTTCAAAATTAATGTATTGAATCCAATTATTGTTCAATCGTCCATTTACTATAACAGATTCTCCCAAACCATAAACAGGTTTTTCTGTAGATAAGGTAAATAATGTTGAATCTTTAACGTCATCAATCACAGTAAAATTTAGAGTTTCTTTATTTGTAGAATATTCGAAATTAATTTCATAGTCACCAAAAACTGGGTTTACAGTAGAAACAAAAACAGATGTATAAAATTGACCATTTGTAGGATACAAGATGCCTTTCTCAATTACTTTTCCATTAGGATCACTGACAGAAAATTTCAATCCTTCAAAAGGAATCACCTCAGAGGATATTGCAGAAATTTTAACATATGAACCTGGTAGATATTCTGTTTTATCAATTGAGACTTGGAGTGAATCAGAGACTTGAGCAAATGATGGAATGGTCATTCCAACAAATAGAACCAACAAGAATCCAATACTCACTACAACTTTCATTTTATCTACAAAAAAAACTGCAAAAAAGAGTGATTTTAGAGTGAAATTGAGTAAAAGTTGAGCAAGTTGTTAAAGTCATATATCTATTAATGAAAATTTATTTTTAAAGAATACGCACAAATTATCAGTTAACCACAATTGGGACATTTTTTTTGGTGAATTTTTGAGCCACATTCCATACAAATTCCATCACCAGTGTCCTTCTGAATCAGTTGTTTTCGCTTTTCAACATAGACTTTGATTCCCACATACATCAATGAGACAATTATTGCAGCATAAATTGGAGATGTGAAAGGAAACAAACCAATCATGAAAAGCAGTAATCCAGCAATTAGAATGATTTCACGTCTCTCAAATTTCATACTAGAGTGATGAGAATTATTCTTAAAAATATGCCGAAGCTCAGATCGTGAGACAAAATATTACATCATTTTTGATCATTACTCTAACTCTTCTTCATTGCCAGGCAATAATCGGAGGTAATGATTTTGATAATAAGATAATGGTGGGATCGGCGAGATTTGAACGCGCGACCTCTGCGTCCCAAACGCAGAATCATACCAAGCTAGACCACGATCCCAGCTATTCAGAAAAATTGCCCAATTTAACTTCTATTTTATCAAAACAGTGTTTAAAGAATTGAAGAAATCTTTATTTATATACAGTATAGACTACTTTTTATCATGAGTGCAAAGCCAACAATTGAAATGCATTTTAGACAATTTCTTAATAACGTAATGAACACTCACCCAAAGATTGACCCAGAATTGATTATCAGAGTAATGCTCTTTGAATTAAATCTAAAAAGATATTCTGGTCCTGAGATTCCTCATGTACACCTAACAGTTCAATACAAAGATGGAACCGATTTACACAAAAAACAGGAAGAAGGACGTGACAAGTACCCAATTGAAATTACAAAAAGCAGATGGGGAGATGCAGTAGTCTTTTCAGGATTAATGGGTGTAAGACATATTGAGAAGATTGCCTCTGACCCAGACATTGTTAGAGTTACAGGTACAGCAACTCCAAGACACAATTAATCGAATAAATTTTTTCAAAATACAGTATTTTTAAAAAAACAACATCACCTAAATACAGGAAATTGTCATATCAAATATTGGCAAATAAGTTCTTAGACCCAATTCTAAGTGAATTTCCAGACCTACAAAAACAGGCTCTAGTTGATATCACTGATGATAACAAGTTCAAGACTCTTGATGATTACAATAAAGAAGATTTAATCAATTTTGACAATGTCAAAAGATTAGATCTTTACAAACTAAGTATGTTAATTGAAAAACATGCTCAAAATGCAAATGAACCATTAATCGCAGTCTTTGAAACAGAACATCTCTACAAGTATGTAGAAAAAAGGTATATCAAGATTCTAGAAAATGTTCCAAAAGCATGGATTATCGGAGGTTTTGACAATCCATTCTTTGCACCACAAACTCCCCCAGACAAAGCTGAAATTCTGACATGTGCAGGAACCAATCTTCAAGATACATGGATTGTTATTTCAAGAGGACCAAATGGATTATTTGGATTGGTTGCAGAAGACATCAACGGTGTTGAGAAAGGTGATCACTTTCGTGGATTTTACACAACGAGATCAAATGTCATTGAAAAAGTGATTCAAGAAATCAACAAATCAATGATGACAAATATTGATTTCGACAACATTCAATAGAACCAGATTTTCATAATCTGAAATATTTTTGTTTTATTTTCATCAATAATATTTTAAGGGCTGAATAAGTGGATAAAGTATGCAAGAATCAGACTATCTACAGGCAGGAAAAATTGCTTCTGAAGTAAGAGAGATGGTCAGAGTAAAGGATTGGATTGGAAAGACAGTTTATGAAATTTGTGAGGAGATAGAAAATGAAATTATCAAACGTGGAGCAAAATGTGCATTTCCAGTTAATACCAGTATCAATGAAATTGCAGCACATTACACAGCTGAGCCAAATGACACTTTAACCGTTAAAGATACTGATTTAATCAAAATTGATCTTGGTGCACAAATAAACGGATACATCGCAGATACCGCAGTAACAGTTTGCTATGATCCAGAATTTGACGGACTGGTTCAAGCAGCAGAAGATGCACTTGCAAATGCAATGTCCATGGTAAAAGTTGGAGTTAAAGCAAGTGACATTGGTCGAACCATAGAAACCACAATCAAACAAATGGGATACAAACCAATTGCAAACCTCAGTGGACATTCACTGGAACAATACACTATTCATGCCGGAAAATCAATTCCAAATATTTGGTCAATTGGAGGATTCTCCTTATCAGAAAATACGGCATATGCGTGTGAACCATTTGTAACAACAGGTGATGGAGGAGGATTTGTTAGAAATGGTCAGATAAAAAATATTTTTGCCATTAATTCTAGAAAGAAAACAAAAAATGAAAATGCTGATAAATTACTTGATTTCATCTGGGAGAATTTCAACATGTTACCATTTGCATTAAGATGGATAACAAAAAGTTGGGATGAAAAAGAGGCAAGAGAAACACTAGACTTTCTTGTAAAAAAGAAAGCAGTTCAGGCATACCCAGTACTAGTCGAAGTAAATGAGCAAAGAGTTGCCCAAGCAGAACATACATTCATTCCTAATTTGAATGGGGCAACGATTACAACTAGAGCTTAAGAAACTTCTTCACTGAAAATTCTTTCAATAAATAATTCACCATCACATGATGAACAAGTTCCACATTTTGAAAATAGTAAATCATTATCTTGATATTTTCGTTTATTGTCTTTTTTACAGTTTGAACATTTTTCCAAAGTATATTCCAAAAGGATTTTTTCTTTTTTGAAAATCATTGTGGAACACCTACGGTATTGCCAACACCAATAATTACAACATTATCGCCTTCCTTACAATTTTCCAAAATCATTTCTTCTAATTGATGCATTGCATTGTCAAACTGTTCAGCAATTTCTTTGGTCATCAAAGTAATTGCCTCCTTTACTGATTGTTTAATAATTAATGAGAAAATTGGAATGTTATTTTTAACTGCTACAGATTCAATTTGGAATTTTTCAGTTCCAATTCCACCAATGGCGGCACCAAATCCACGTGCAACGAGACCTGATTTTTCTCCCTCCATTTTGAGAGCAGCGTCAATCATTATAATTGATGAAATTTTGTTTTCTGAGATGATTTTTGATAGTGATTCAGCAGGTCTTCCCACGGTAGAATTTGGTCCTTCTGCTTTAACCAAGAAAAGATTTCTTTTCAAAAACTCTTTTTTACATAAAACAGTCTCAAATTCAATTGGTTCTTTTTTATGATTTAGCATCATTTTTCCAACTATCATAGGACCAATACTGTCACCAATTGGTTGACCTTTAATAAAAACAGGAATAGATTCTTTCATGGCTATTGCGTTTTCCATTATGAATGGTAACATCATTTGTAATGGTAAAATTAATGGATAGTTATTTTGTTTTTTAGCAGTCAAAAACATGTGGTTAATAATTTTATGAATTAATCTTAGAGATGTGGAGATTTCCAATAGTGTTTGGATTTTTGACATTGTTTGCGAATCAATATCTGGAAATATTGATTGCAAATGTAATCGAGTATAATCATCACGAGAACGAACAATATGATGAACTTTCTCAACAATTCCATTTGGGTCCATTTCAACAGGCATTATGGTAAAATAATCAAGAAACTGATCAATTTTTTCAGAGAAATTATTTTTTGAATTATGATTATTTTTTACAAATTTTAACAATTCATCTTTTGAATAAACACTATACGAATCTAATTTTTTAATAGCCTTTTTAATTTCACCAGAAGTAACCCATAACTGAATTCTTTGACCATAAAAAATGAAAATTATTATTGGTAAAATCCAGATTAACATCATTATAGGATTGGAATCATCTTGCATTCCAAAAAGCTGTTCAAAATCAATGTTGGTTAATTCCAATAGTCTCAAAATCAGTGGATCTCAATTAAACTGTTCGTAAAAAATTGAAAATTATGAATTTTTCAATAAAATTATGCACAAATTTGTAGATTTATGGCGAGTGCTTTTATTATAGTTCAAATACAAAAAAATCGAATATGCCACAAACCAAACCAATAGTGAGCGTAGAAAATGTTGTTGCTTCTGCATCAGTAGATCAAAAAATGGATTTGAATGAGATTACAAGAACATTCCCTGATGTAGAATATCACCCTGATCAATTTCCAGGATTGGTGTTTAGACTTACTAGTCCGAAAACTGCAACACTGATTTTCACATCAGGTAAGATGGTATGCACTGGTTCAAAATCCGAAGAGATGGCAAGAAAAGCAGTCAAGACAGTAGTTCAGAAACTCCGAAAAGGAGGTATCAAAGTTAAGAAAGATGCAGTGGTGGAAATACAAAATATTGTTGCATCAATTAACTTGGGTGGAAAAATACATCTTGAACAAGCAGCCAGAACACTTCCAAGAAGTATGTATGAACCAGAACAATTTCCAGGACTAATTCATAGAATGCTTGATCCAAAAACAGTCATTTTGTTGTTTTCATCTGGAAAACTTGTTTGTACAGGAGCAAAGAAAGAACCAGACGTGTATAGGTCTGTCAACAATCTTCATGCATTACTTGAAGAAAAAAATCTAATGATTTATGATTAATCATAAATCTAAAATCTTTTCATTATTATTTTATAGGACTACCCAATGGTATTTCTTCATTTACAGTTAACCAAAATGGTTTATCATCAACATCAGCTGCTAGCAACATTGCATTAGATTCAATCCCAGCCATTTTTTTTGGTTCCAAGTTCGCCAAAACAATTACAATTTTTCCAATCATTTCCTCTGGTTGAAAAAACTGTGCGCCACCAATAATGACATTTCTATGATCATCATTTCCCAAATCAATTGTTCCTTTTACGATTCTAGATTTTCCTTCAATTGGTTCAACAGATAAAATTTTTGCGACTCTAAAATCAAGTTTAGCAAAATCATCATATGATACAGTATCCATGAATTGGCATTTTTTAGTCCCATTAAATTAATTTCGGTTTACATTAATTCTTTTTTTGTGATTCCAGATGTTTCAATTTCGTATCGTAGTGGTGCTGGAAGTTCCATGTATTTTTTATTTACAAGCTCAACTATCTGATCCTCTGGAACATTTACACGTTTTAGTAATTTCCCTCTTTGATGAGCATAAGCATTTTTCCAAAATCCAGCACCATCAAAAGTGTCAATTTTCACCATAAGCAAAAGAAAATTTTCTATAATTTTAATTGACTGTGAAGGAAGAGTGGCAAATGCCATTAGAACTGGAGTTAATGTTCTGGATTTTAGGCATGTTGCCCATCACAGTCTAATCTTCATTAGACTGGAATCTAATATATTTACTGCTAATGAACTTGAGCATATGGCATTAATTGAAGTTGAGGTGAAAATTAATGCAACGCAGGATAGAGTATGGGAAATTATTTCAGATTTAGATAATGAACCAAAGTTTTGGAAAGGAACCAAAATGGTAAAAAATATTTCAAAAACTGAGGAGGTCATTAAGCGTGAAATTACTATTGCTTTTAGAGATCAAAAATGTCTTCAAGAAGTAAGAGTTTTTCCAAAATCAAGAATCGAGGCAAAGTTTACAGAAGGAGTTTTGAACGGTAGTAAAATTATCTCAATTGAAAATAGTAACAATGCAGTAATCTTGAAAACAGAATGGGATATTAAATTGGGTGGAATGATGAACATGTTTACAAATCTAATTAAAAATCACATAAAAAGTGGAACAGAACAAGCAATGAATGCGATAAAAGAAGAGATCGAAGGAGTCAAATCATGATTTTTGACATCATAAACTATATTCTCATTGCAATAATGGTTGGAATTTCAGGTGCTTGGATTTATCTGATTAAAACAATGATTGACTCTTTTAGATTAACCCCATATCTTGATAAATTTGAAAATAAAATTTCAGAATTTCCCAAAGTGTCTATTATTTTGCCTGCAAGAAATGAAGAGGATTACATCAGATCATGTTTAGATTCCCTAATTAATCAGGATTATGAAAATTATGAAATTGTTGTGATTGATGATTCTTCAGAAGACAGTACAGGAAAAATTATTTCAGAATATGCTGAAAAAAATTCAAAGATAATCCACGTTACTGCCAGAACAAAACCAGACGGCTGGATGGGAAAAAATTGGGCATGTATGGAGGGATATCACAAATCAACAGGAGAATTATTATTATTCACTGATGCAGATACAAAACATTCAAAAAAAGTAATATCTCTTGCAGTTAAACATTTGTTATCATTTGAATTAGATGCATTATCGGCAATTCCCAGAATGTTAACATTTGATTTTTGGACAAAAATTACATTACCGATGATTTCAACATTTTTGCATACTAGATTTTCTGCATTAAATGTGAATGATCCATCAAAGAAAACGGGATACTTTTTTGGAAGTTTTTTCATCATTTCAAGAAAAACATACGAAGAAGTTGGTATGCATGAAGGAGTAAAACACGAAATAATTGAAGATGGTGCACTCGGGAAAAAAGTCAAAGAGTCAGGCTACAAAATGAAAATGGTGAGAGGAGATCATTTGATAGATGCTGTTTGGGCAAGAGATGGAGGTACGCTATGGAATGCGTTGAAAAGATTGATGATTCCATTATACATTCAAAGTCCAAAAGTTGCGGTAGGAATTTTCTTTGCAGTTTTATTCCTATTATTCGTCCCATTTCCTATTCTTGTAAAAAGTATCATAATTGACATCAACTCTATTTCGGGTTCAATTCTATTTTTTACTTCATTGATTGCATCTGTTCTAATTTATGTAGGAGGTACAATTGAGGCTAAGATGGGTCTGGCATTAAGATTCAGAGATGCTATTTTTGCACCGATTGGTAGTTTAGTTGTAGTTTTGGCATTTCTAACAGGATTACTATATGCAAAAAAATCATCATCAGTTTCATGGAGAGGGAGAAGTTATTCAATGAAAGAACACTTACCAACTTCAATCAATATTTTAGAGTAATCCTTTTAGACGCTATTTAGCAATTTAATTCATGGAAAAAAATGGTGTACTTTTTGGAGGAATAATTGGTGCGGTTTTAGTTTTAGCGGTATTTACAGCTTATCTTACAATTGAACAACCTCAAACTTCTTTTGAATCAAACAATTTTCCCACAGTAACAGCTATTGAAGAGCCTAAAAAATACACTGGCGAATTATCACTAATTGAGATTTTTGAAAAATCAGAGCCAGGTGTTGTTCGAGTTAATGTGATAAGAGATGATGGAGATACGGAATCTGGTGCAGTTGGTTCTGGATTTGTATTTGATAAAAAAGGTCACATCATTACAAATGCTCATGTTGTCAATGAGGCAAAGAAGGTTATAGTTACATTTTTGGATGGAAGATCATATAATGCAGAAATTGTAGGTTCTGATGAATATACAGACATTGCAGTAATTGAGGTAGGTGCCGATTTATCATCATTACACCCAATGCTATTAGGAGATTCTTCAAATCTCAAAGTTGGAGAACAAATTGCAGCAATTGGTAATCCATTTGGATTATCAGGTTCAATGACTTCAGGAATTGTGAGTCAAATTGGAAGATTATTGCCATCAGGTTCAGGATATTCCATCCCAGATGTAATTCAAACTGATGCTGCAATTAATCCTGGAAATTCGGGAGGACCATTATTAAATTTGAGAGGAGAGGTAGTAGGAATTAATACAGCAATTCAATCAACCACAGGGGAATTTACTGGAGTGGGTTTTGCAGTACCATCACAAACAGTAGCAAAAATTGTCCCCACATTAATTGAACTTGGAGAATACAAACATCCATGGATTGGAATTTCAGGTAGAGATATTGATCCAGATTTAGCTAAAGCACTTGGACTAACTGATGCCGTTGGATTTTTAATAATTACTGTTGTAGATGACAGTCCAGCATCTAAAGCAGGTCTTATTGGTTCAGATAAAACAATTGAAGTGGAGGGTGGAGAATTATTAGTTGGAGGAGACATTATAATTTCAGTGGATGGTATAGAAGTTAGAAAAATAGACGACATACTTATTCATCTTCAAAGAGTTAAAGCTGTTGGAGATGAAATGAATTTAGAAATTTTGCGTGATGGTAGGGTCAGTCAAATAACAATTGTTTTAGAAGAAAGACCCTAATCATTCCAAACAAGCATAAATACGGTTTCAATAAAGTGATTTTATTGAGTGGGGTAGTAATTAATTCAGAATTATTAAACAATGTTGTTGAAGATAAAGAAATTTCAAAATATGAGATTTTAGAAATTTACAATAACTCACTTCACAATAATCAAGAATTATTTTTAGTAGGTCAAATGTTACAGAAAAAATTTAAGAAACATTCAGTAACATTTTCTAAAAAAGCTTTTTTGAACATTGTAAATTTATGTATGGATAGTTGTTCTTATTGCACATACAAAGCTGAACCAGGCGAATCAAAAGTTTCAATGATGTCGAAAAATCAAATTAAAGAAATTTTGAAACTTGCAAAAAAATATCACTGTGTTGAAGCATTGTTTGTGACTGGAGAACAACCCGAACAAAGATATCCAGAAGCAAGAATGTGGTTAAAAGAGAATGGATTTCATAGTACGTCAGAGTACCTGATTCACTCTTCAGAAATTGCACTTGAAGAAGGATTATTCCCACACACTAATGCAGGAAACCTTTCATTTGAAGAGATGAAAGAATTGAAGAAAACAAACGTCTCTATGGGTCTGATGCTGGAAAATATCAGTGAGAGATTAACTGAAAAAGGAATGCCTCATTATCTTGCAGCAAGTAAAAGACCTAAAGCAAGAATGAAGATTCTAGAGAATTCTGGAAAATTAAAAATTCCAATGACTACAGGAATTTTAGTAGGTATTGGAGAAACTATTGAAGAAATTGTTGATTCTTTACTAGCAATTAAAGACCTTCATAAAAAATATGGAAATATTCAAGAAGTAATCATTCAAAATTTTCAACCAAAACAAGATACCAGAATGAGGGATGAGCCTTCTGCAGATGAAGTTTATTTTAAAACTATTGTGGCATTATCAAGAATCATTATGCCGAAAATGAATTTACAAATTCCCCCAAATCTTTCACCTAGTTCATATCAAAGTTTTCTAAAAGTAGGAATTAATGACTGGGGTGGAATATCCCCGCTTACTCCAGATTATGTTAATCCCGAATTTTCATGGCCAAAAATACAAGAAGTTGAAAAAAATTCTCTTGATGCAGGGTATGAATTAAAGTGTAGATTTCCCATTTATCCAGAATTCTTTTCTTTTATTAGTAAAGAGTTAAGAATGAAGATGAAAGAGATGGAAGATGAGGAAGGACTAGTAAGAAAGGAGTACTGGAAAGATGACACATATTGATTCACTTTTTAAAAATGCTGATCCAGTAGTTTCAGAAATTCTTGATAGATCTTTATCAGAAAAAGAAATTTCGGCAAAAGAAGGACTGGAATTATTCAATACTTCAGGAATTGGTTTTCATTTAGTAGGGTTAGTTGCAGACGAATTACGAAGACGTAGAGTAGGAGATGTAGTCACATATGTGGTCAACAGAAATATCAATTTTACAAATGTGTGCATAAAGCAATGTGGTTTTTGTGCATTCAGTAGAGATTTTAGAGAAGAGGAAGGATACTTTCTACCGACAGAGGAAATCGTCAGAAGAGCAAAAGAAGCACATCAATTGGGCGCCAGTGAAGTGTGTATTCAAGCAGGGCTTCCTCCAGATATGGAAGGTGATCTATATGAGAAAATTTGTAGAGAAATTAAAAAAGAAATTCCAGATATCCACATTCATGGATTTTCTCCAGAAGAGATTCTATATGGAGCATCAAGGTCCAAAGTCAGTATAGAAGAATTTCTACATAGAATGAAAGATGCAGGAGTAGATACTTTACCTGGAACATCAGCTGAAATTTTGAATCAAAAATTAAGAGATGTGATTTCCCCTGGAAGAATTACTGTAAAAGATTGGGAAAGAATTATCAAATCTGCACATAAAATTGGAATTAGAACAACATCAACAATGATGTTTGGACATCTTGAGACATTAGAAGATAGAGTTGAGCATATTGCAAAGCTAAGAGAAATTCAAAAAGAAACAAAAGGTTTTACAGAATTTGTACCATTAAACTTTATTCATTCAGAAGCACCAATGTACAAACATAATTTACATGAAGGAATTAGAAAAGGCGGTAGTGGTAATGATGTTTTATTAACACATGCAATTGCAAGAATCATGTTAAACAATCACATCAACAATCTTCAGATGTCTTGGGTAAAAGAAGGACAAAAGATGTCACAGTTACTCTTAATGTGGGGAGCAAATGACTTTGGTGGAACATTAATCAATGAAAGCATTTCTACATCTGCAGGTTCAGAATTTGGACAATTACTAAAACCAAAAGAAATTAGAAGAATGGTCAGAGAAATAAACAGAATTCCTGCAGAGAGAAATACAGATTACAGTTTAAGGAAAAAGTTTGAGAGTTCATCTGAGACAGATGATGAACTAGATAAGATTTCAGATCCTAGTAGATTTGGTTCCTATCAGGAATTAATTAAAATTAATAAATTTCAATATGTAAATCCTAGGAGAAAGTGATTGTCAGCCTTAGAAAAGGCATATGATAAATGTAAAAAAAGTGATTTTGATGAGATTGAGATTGCATCAATAAAAAAGAAAATAATCACAGTTAGGATTACAGACTCTGAAATTGCAGAATTCAAAGAAATTAATGATGAAAATCTAGGAATTAGGCTCGTTAATGAAAAAAGAATCTCATCATTACACACATCCATCACATCGAATATTGACAAAGATATTGAATTTGCAATTAAAAAAATAGATAAACAAAGACCAAAAGATTTTTGGCAAGGATTTCCGAGTAAAACATTACCAAATAAGAAAGAGGGAATTTTTGATTCAAAGTTAGAAGAATTAAGTAATGAAGAAATTTTAGAGGTATCTCAAAACATTATTGATTTAACACAAAATGAGAAAATCACATCTATTACAGGTTCTCTACACATAGTCATAGATGAGTTTCAATTAAAAAATTCATCAAATCTTCAATTTTCTGAAAAATCCTCATACATTTCAGCATTCATTAATGCAGAATCAGAAATGAGTTCAGTACCAGTTTCAGGTATAGGATTCTCAAATGGAAGAAATTTGGATAGTTTGAATATTACACAATTGGCAGAAGATGCTCAACAAATGTGTATTGAGAATATCAATCCACAAAAAATTAATTTTGAGGACTGCTCAATAATTTTTCAACCATATTCTGTAGGAGAATTAATGGCTTTCGTGATTTCTTCTAATTTTAGTACAAAATTTCTTGATGAAAAAAAGAGTTGTTTTTCAAATTTTCACAATCAAGAGATTGCAGTAAATAATTTTTCATTGATTGATGATCCTCATATTCCAAATTCATTAGGAACCAAATATGTTGATGATGAAGGAGTTCCAACACAAAAGAATGTTTTAGTAGAAAATGGGATTTTTAAAAATACATTCTCCAATCTTTTAGATGCATACAAAGGAAATTCAAAATCAACAGGGAATGGAATAAGACAAGGAAATCCATTAGGTAGAAGTTCAGAAACAAATGTTGTGTCTAGTCCACATAATTTACAAATTTTGAAAGGAGAATCAACTGTAGAAGATATGATCAAAAATACGAAAAAGGGATTACTGGTAAATCGATTGTGGTACACTTATGCAGTAAATCCAATCAAAGGTGATTTTTCATGTACTGCCAGAAGTGGAATTCAAATAATTGAGAATGGACAGATTACTAATCCAGGAAAACCAGTTAGAATAATACACAATTTAGGCACACTTCTTAAGAATATCTCCGAAATTGGAAAAAATCAGCGTAATGTGATTCAATGGGCATCAATACCATCCATAACTCCTGCAATCAAAGTAGAAAATATGAAAATCAAATCAATTTGAATTATTTAAAAAATAATAGCACCATATATGCGACAAATCCAATTGTCAACGCAATTCCAATTTTTCGATTTATGACTTTAGTTTTTAGACCTACCATTAACGCTAAACTAAATCCAATCATTACTGCATAATCAATGAAAACATCAGAAGAGACAGCAATACTACCAATTGTTGCACTCAATCCTAAAATTAACAAGATGTTATACAGATTACTACCAACGATATTTCCAACTCCGATATCAGTATGTCCTTTACGAATTGCAATCACAGATGTGATTAATTCAGGAAGTGAAGTACCAATAGCAATTACAGTTAATCCAATTACTTTCTCAGATAATCCAAACTCTTTTGCTAAAATTACTGCATTATCAACAGTCAAAATAGAACCAAAATACAATAGAGTTATTCCAATTCCTAGCAATCCAAATGATTTGAGATAAAAATTATTTTCAACGATAGATTCTTCTTTAATCTCATTTCTTTGTTTAGAAATATTTTTGATTGTAAGTACGGTGTATCCAAGCATGATTGCTAAAAGTAAAATTCCATCATAGATTGAAACATTACCATCAAGGGATAAAACAATTAGTAAAAATGAAACACCAATCATTATTGGTATTTCTTTTCTTATAGTATTGCGCTCTAACATTAAAGGTAACATAATTGCAGCAATACCTACAACCAAACCAATGTTTGTGATGTTACTACCAATCACATTTCCAAGAATTATTTCACTGTGTTCACTTCCAGCTGCAATACTTGCTGCAAGTTCAGGAGTAGAGGTACCATATGCGACAACAGTCATTCCAATTATCAGATTACTTATGCGTAATTTTTTTGCGATTTTTACACCTCCGCTAACTAACCAATTTCCACCAAAACACAACATTGCAATTCCAACAACCACCAAGGCAGAATTCAACAATATGTCCATGAATTACCAACTAGAACAGACAGTTTAAACTCAATTACATACCAATTTTTTACAATTCAAACAATTCAAGTTGGCATTTAGGCACAAGATGGGTGTAAAAAAACAACCCATATTGATCAATAATGTTCAAGTTAAAGACTAATAAGGTAATGTACCGTACTATACGGTATGATGAAAGCAAGATTGACGTATGTCCCACTAGAAGTAGCAGATCAGTTTGAAGACTTTATAATAAAAAGAGACGAGCAGATCCTAGATGCAGTAAAAGCAAGAACAAGAGACTATAGTACATTATCACTTTTGAAGTTACTATACCAATTAAGAAGAAACCCAATGACATTTTCAGAATTATATTCAAAATCAAAGATCAGAATGAAAAAATCATTTCTAAATTACTTGCATCTATGTACAGATTATAATTTTATAAAAAAAGAAGCAGTAGGATCTAATGTGATCTATTCTATAACAGAGAAAGGAAATATCATGTTAGAGTTGTTCATGCAGAAAAGTAATTAGACAGAATAAATCGACAAATAAAGTGAGTAAAGAATTTCCAGAGGCAGAAGTCTTTGAAACAAGAAAAATTGAATTGAATAGCCCTATTGTGTTTGCAGGATTTGTAGGAGCAGGGCTAGTAGGACCATTGGCAGTTAATCACATTATAGAAAAGATGGAAATGAAAGAAATTGGAGTTTTAAGATCAAAATATCTACCACCATCAACAGTTTTTCTAAGAGGGAGATTACGTCACCCATTTAGATTTTATTCAAACAATGATGGAACTATATGTGCCATAATTTGTGAAATAACTTTACGAATGGAAGGACTTTATTCATTAGTGTCGACAATATTGGATTGGGCAGAGAATAAAAAATCAAAAGAGATTTTGATTTTAGACGGAGTTCCAGGAGTAGAACATGATGATAAAGCATATTGTGCAGCAGAAGAAGATTTAGTCAGAATAATGGAAGATAAAGACATCAGCATGATACCACAGGGATTCATAACAGGAATGCCAGGAGGCATACTAAATGAATGTCTGGTTAGAGATATTCAGGGAATAACAATACTAGCTAAAGCCAGTAAAGACACACCAGATCCTGCAGCAGCTGCAACAGTGATTGAAGCCGTAAATAGATTCTATGAAATGGATATAGATACCGAGGGATTGAGAAATGAGAAAGAGAGAATACATTCAGAATTCAGCGAGTTATCTCAGAAATATGTAGAACATAGAGAACAGACATCAGGAATGTATATGTGACCAGTATGTCTTGCAAATTCTTTTATTCAAAAGAAAAAGGGAGAAAATATGACTCTGACATATAAGAAATCAGGAGTAGACATATCCAAGATTAAACAAAGTCAGAAAAGTATAGGAAAATTAATTTCGTCAACACACAAGTTACAACAAAAAGCAAAGATAGCACATGGTTTTGGACATTATGCAGGAATAGTAGAAATTCCAGGGGGAAAACTATTAGCAACACACACAGACGGCGTAGGAACCAAAGTTGTAATAGCAAATATGATGAAAAAATACAATACAATTGGAATAGATTGTATTGCAATGAATGTAAACGACATAATTTGTATTGGAGCAACTCCAATTTCATTTGTAGATTATATTGCAGCAAACAAAAATGACGAGAAAATTTTTAAAAAAATTGTAGAAGGTTTAGTGACAGGGGCAAAGAGATCAGCAATGCCAATTGTTGGAGGAGAGACAGCTATAATGCCAGATGTAATTGAGGGAAAGGGATTTGCTTTTGACTTGGCAGGAATGGTAGTAGGCCTAGTAGAAAAAAAGGAGATGGTGTTAGGAAATAAAATTAAAGAGGGAGATGTAATCATTGGTGCCAACAGTACAGGAATCCATTCAAATGGATACTCATTAGCAAGAAAAGCAATACTCAAAAAATATTCAGTAAAAGACAGTGTAAAAGGAGTAGGCAATATAGGAGAAGCCCTACTAAAACCAACAGAAATTTACACAAAGCCAGTACTAGAAATTATAAAAAAGTCCAAAGTGAATGGGCTGGCACATATCACAGGAGGTTCATTTACAAAATTATTACGCCTAAAGCATATAGGATATGAGATAGATTCATTACCAAAATTACCCCCAATCATGAGCCTAATTGAAGAACAAGGTGTGAATTCAGAAGAGATGTACAAGACATTCAACATGGGAGTCGGTTTTTGTGTAATAGCAAACAAAAAAGAATCTGAGAAAATTCAAAAAATATTTAAAAAATATAAAATTGGGTCCAAAGAGATCGGCAGAATTATTTCTAAAAAAGGAGTTTTTGTCAACTCTAAAAAAATTGCGTAATTTACCAAAAAGAAAGTAATTTTCAAATTATTGCCTTATAAGACCGAATATTTTAAAAATATGAGAAATGGCAGCAGAAGCTCATTTTATTGAGACGATCATAGGAATAGGAATTTTACTTTTTGCTGCAAAATTGATGGCAGAATTATTTTTGAGATTAAAACTACCAATAGTTTTAGGTGAACTTCTTGCAGGAATGATAGTTGGACCTTTTGCATTAGGTGCGTTTTTTGTAATCGATGGAAAACAACTTCTACAAATTAATGATGAAATAAGAATTCTTGGTGAAATGGGGGCAATTGTGATATTATTTATGGCAGGTTTAGAAATGACACCAAAAGAATTTCTCAAAGGAGGAAAAGCATCATTCACAGTAGGATCGTTAGGAGTGGTAGTTCCATTCTTTGCAGGTTTAGTGGTTTTTCAGTTATTTGGATTTGATGCTTTACAATCTATGTTAATAGCAACTGCGTTGACGGCAACAAGCATTGCAATTTCTATACAAGTATTAAGTGAATTTGGAAAGCTCAAAGCTCCAGAAGCTAGATTGATTATTGGTGCAGCAGTAGTTGATGACATTCTAGCAATTGCAGTGTTATCAGTAGTAACATCAATTGCAGGAAGTGATGGAGGAGTAGATAATATTGACATTATGGAGGTTACAATTACAATTCTTCAAGTATTGGCATTCTTTGCAATAATGCTTGTTGTAGCAGTAGTTATCATTCCTAAAATAATCACACCAAGATTATGGAAAGCAAAAGGTAGTGTTGAAGGTATTGCTACAGCGTCATTTTTTGGTGCAGCGGCACTAGCAGGTTCAATAGGACTATCACCGATTGTAGGGGCATTTGCAGTTGGTATGGCATTATCAACAACCAAAGTATTTGAAAAAGTAGAAAACTATATTGGAAAAATAGGATTGATTTTTGCACCGTTGTTCTTTGCAATTATCGGTGCTCAAGTTGATTTGAGAGCAGTTGACTTGAATATTTTGATGATCAGTGGTGTGATAATTGCAGTTGCAATTGTAACAAAATTACTTGGTTGTGGACTACCAGCTATGTTGTTTTTGAAAAGCAAAGCCCAAGGAATGAGAGTCGGAATTGGCATGATTTCAAGAGGAGAAGTAGGTCTAATTGTTGCAGGAGTTGGAGTCACAGCAGGTGTGTTGACGTCTGAAGTTTACTCAACAATTGTCATCATGGTTGCAGTTACAACAATAATCACACCCATTTGGTTAAAAATGGAATATAGAAAGGAGCAAAAAAGTGGCATAGGTTCATCAAAGATAACAGAGGAATCAAAACCACAATAAACGGAAAATGAAAATAATAATTTTCAAATATGAATTATAAGAATAGAATTAAATAATTTTAAGAGAAACAAAATAAAATTAAAAGTTGATAAAAATGTTAAAAAATAAAGAAAAAAATTTTTACAGTGTAGAATTTACAAAAGCGTGTAACGAAATTACAAAAAATTTGTTAGACATTGAAAATCCAACAAAAAAAATAGTTAAAGAAGAAATAAAGAAAATTTGTGCCAAATATTCATTAGAAAAAATTCCCAAAAATTATGAAATTTTATCAACTGTAAATGATAACGAATTTGAAAAATTAAAAAAAATTTTACTTAAAAAACCAGCAAAAACAGCATCAGGAGTTTCAGTAGTAGCATTAATGCCAAAACCATATGCTTGTCCTCATGGAAGATGCTCATATTGTCCTGGAGGAATTGAATTCAATTCACCCAATAGCTACACAGGTAATGAACCATCAACACTTAATGCCATTGAAACAGGATATGATCCTAAATTACAAATCACATCAAAAATTGAAAAGCTTGTAGCATTTGGACATGATCCCACCAAAATGGAAATTGTCATTGTTGGTGGAACTTTTCTGTTTATGCCAAAAGAATACCAAGAATTCTTCATCAAATCATGTTATGATGCACTTAATGGAAAAGATTCAAAATCATTAGAAGAGGCAAAATCATTGAACGAACATGCAGAAATCAGAAATGTAGGATTCACAATAGAGACAAAACCAGATTATTGTAAAAAAGAACATGTAGATTGGATGTTAGATTATGGAATAACAAGAATTGAGATTGGAGTTCAATCATTACAAGAAAAAGTATACCAGATTGTGAATAGAGGTCATGATTATAATGATGTAGTAGATTCTTTTCAGATTTCAAAAGATGCAGGATACAAACTAGTTGCACATATGATGCCAGGTCTTCCAACTATGACTCCAGAATTAGATATTTCTGATTTCAAGAGATTATTTTCTGATGAAGAATTACTTCCAGATATGTTGAAAATTTATCCTTCTCTTGTAATTGAAAACACACCAATGTATGACCAATTTAAGAATGGTAAGTATACACCATATTCAGATGATGATATGATCAATGTCCTGACGGAAGTGAAAAAGATCATCCCAAAATGGGTAAGAATTATGAGAGTTCAAAGAGAAATATCACCTAATGAAATTATTGCAGGTCCAAAATCAGGGAATTTAAGACAAATAGTCCACAAAAATCTCCATAAACAAGGATTATCATGTAAATGTATTAGATGTAGAGAAATTGGATTAAACAATAAACCAAGTATGGATATCAAACTTAACAGAATAAACTATGACTCATCAGGAGGAAAAGAAGTATTTCTTGCATTTGAAGACAAGAATGATTCCATTTACGGATTCCTCAGATTGAGAAAACCCAGTGAGAATGCACATAGGGATGAAATAGATAGCAATACGTGTATTGTTAGAGAATTACATGTTTACGGAAAATCAGTAAAGATTGGGGAAAAAGAAGAATCACAAATTCAACATACGGGAATTGGAAAAAAATTGATGTCAGAAGCAGAAAAAATTTCACGTGAAGAATTTGATGCAAAGAATCTCCTGGTAATTAGTGCAGTTGGAACAAGAGAATATTATCAAAAATTAGGGTATTCATTATATGGACCATATATGGCTAAAAAATTGATTTAGAATGTCAGAGCAGGATATAATTGGAAAAGGAACTTGGATAGACAAACTAGCTTCAGAATTAATTGATAGAGAAAAATCACTTGGAAGAAAATTAGATTTACTTAGAGTTGAAAGTGGATTAGGAGCATCAGGAATTCCACATATTGGAAGTTTAGGAGATGCCGTCAGAGCTTATGGTGTAAAATTAGCTTTAGAAAATTTAGGATATAAATCAGAATTAATTGCATATTCAGATGATCTTGATGGATTAAGAAAAATTCCAGAAGGAATGCCACAATCACTCGAGGAACATATTGCAAAACCAGTATCTTTAATTCCAGACCCATATGGATGCCATGAATCATATGGAATGCATATGAGCAGTATTCTTTTAGACGGATTAGATAAAGTTGGAATAAAATATGAATTTAGGAGAGCTATTGACACTTACAAAAATGGAATTTTAAAAGATAACATTCACACAATTTTGCAAAAAAGTACGGAAATAGGAGATAAAATTTCAGAACTTGTCGGACAAGAGAAATATCAAAAATATCTACCGTATTTTCCTGTATGTGCAAATTGCAATAGATTGTACACTGCAGAAGCTACAGAATATGTTGCTAATGAAAAAATTGTAAAATACACATGTCATGATGCAGAAATTGGTAACAAAAAAATTTCAGGCTGTGGTCACAATGGTGAAGCCGACATTACAAAGGATTTAGGAAAACTAGCATGGAAGGTAGAATTTGCAGCAAGATGGGCAGCATTTGATATTAGATTTGAAGCATATGGAAAAGACATTATGGATTCGGTTAAAGTAAATGATTGGGTAGCCGATGAAATACTAAATTTTCCTCACCCTCACCATGTAAAATATGAAATGTTCTTAGACAAAGGAGGTAAAAAAATATCCAAATCTTTAGGAAATGTCTTGACTGCACAAAGATGGTTAGAGTTTGGTACACCAAAATCAATTCTCCTATTATTGTACAAAAGAATCACAGGTGCAAGAGAATTAGGACTAGATGATATTCCAGATCTTGTAAATGAGTATAATGAACTAGAAGATATTTACTTTGGAAAAATCAAAGTGGATAATCAAGCAAAATTAGTAAAATCAAAAGGATTGTATGAATATGTAAATCTGTTAAATCCACCTAAACAAATATCACAACATGTCAACTATAGATTACTTATTGAACTTTCAAAGATTTTTAGAGAAAACAGAATTGAAAGAGTCAGTAAAAAATTATTAGATTACGGTGTTCTCAAAAATGTTGAATCAGATATTGAAAATTTGATTGGTTTAGCGGGAAAATTTGCAGATGAATTTGATGAACAAGAAAAAATAGAATTAGAATTAACAAGTAAAGAAAAAAATGCAATTAATGCACTAATTGAAGAATTGGGAAAAGATAGTTTAGAAGATATTCAAAATACAATCTATCAAACAGCAAAAAATAGTGATATTGAACCAAAAGATTTCTTCAAAATTCTATATCAAATTATACTAGGAACTACAAGAGGACCAAAAATTGGACCATTCATTCAAGATATTGGACAAAAACAGGTTGCAAAAAAACTAGTAGAGTATACCTAAAATGGCACATTCTGAACACAATAAATCCAAAAACAGTGGAGGATTTGCGTTAATCATATTTGGAGCATTGATGTTATTTCTTGCGCCACAGGAACAAGTTGTTTCTATGGGATTGAATGTAATTGCATGGGTAACAGGCATTATTGTTGGAGGAATTGGATTTTATCTTAAATTCGTACGAGGCAGAGCCAAACGTTAATAAAAAATTTGAAGAGAAAAGGTTGAGAAAAATGGGATTATTTAGTAAAAAACCAGAAATAAAAAAAGAAGAAAATGATGAAAGAAAACAAAAGGTTGAAGAACTCTTTGTACTTAATGTTGAATTCAGAAATAAAGAAATTGAATTAAAGGAGATTTATGAAAAGATCAAAAATGTGAAAACAGAATACGATTCAATTGTAAATAATTTAATGATTGTAAAAAAAGAACACATTCAGAAAAAAACAGAATTAGCAGTATCAGTTAAGGAATTAAATGACATAAATGATAAAATCAAAAATTCACAATCAATTAAAAAATCACTAGAATCAACAGAATTAAAAAATGCTCAAGAAAAATTAAAAAAAATTAATGAAGAACATGAAAAAGTATCATCAGAATTCTCAAAAATAAAGGAGGATGTACAAAGTGAACAATCAAATTTAATAGAAATAAAAAGACAACAAGTTGAAGTTCAAAAAGAATTAGAATCAATAAATTCACAGTTATATAATTCAAAACAGGAATTATCAAAAAATCAAACTCAAAATGAAAAAGAAGTACTTTCGTCTGAAGAAAAACAAATTATGAACATATCTGGAAAGGACAAATCAGGAGTAATTGAGGCTGCAAGTATTGTTGTAGGTTCACTCAAATCAAAATTAACCAAGACACAAAAGGAAATGGAATCATTACAGGATATGTTAGAAAAAGAAAGAGAAGAGCATGAAAGAACAAAATTAGAATTGAAAAAACTTAGAGAGAAATTAAACTAAATATCAAGAATCTTTTTCCATTTTTTAGATATTTCTTCCTCATTATACCCAAGATCATATAATGGAGAATTTACTGGTTGAATCGATAAAATTTTCACTAAAACAACAGAGGTTATAGGACTTTTCACCTTATTTTTAATGAATAATTTCATAATTTCATCGAATTTTTCACCTTCAGAAAAAACCTGGCCAATTCCTTTGAATAGAAATCCTTTTCTCAAAATTGGATCAATAATACTAATCTCGATTTTATTATTGATTTTTAGATTGGTTATAGTGTCTGGTGAACGGATATTTGCAAAAACTAGTTGATTCTCAGAATATACAGAAATGGTACCTTTTGGCGAAACATTTGGATTTCCGTCAAGATCACAAGTTGAAACGAAACCAAGTTTTTGTCGATCTATGAAATTACGGATTTCTTTTGAAACAAGTTTCATGTTTTTAAATAATTTAGAAAATATTTAATTCTAAAATTATCGCATGAATTCTGCAGCTTCGATTGAAAAGAAAAAGAACCCAATTCCACCACCAATAATTGCTACCCAGGTAAGAATAGCCTTAATTTTCGACATGTATTAAAAAATCGATTGACACTATTGAATCTATATGATAAATAGACCTTAAATTATAATTGATTTTTAATAATGTATGGCAAATATCAAAGATGTAGGGAAATTTTTTATTTTTATTATTGGAGGATTAGTTGCAATTATTGTAGGTTCATTTATGATTAGAGGTACAATGCATATGTGGGATAAGCCTGAAAATAAAGACAAGAATGAACCAAAAAAATAACTTTTTACCATGATTTCAGATTCAAAAATACAAAAATCATTAGAACAATACATTACTAATAGAATTAAAGAGATAAAATATGATAATTATGAATCAATTCAAAGAATTAAAAAAATTTGGAAATGTGAAAATGGTTTAGATTTTGTATATGGATACTATGTAGGTAAAATTGAAGAAGGATCATTTAGATTTCTATTAAAATATACAAGATCTGAACAATCAGATAAATTTGATTCTGATGGAATTAGAGAAATAATTGAAATGCATAAAAAGGAATTATTAGAAATCATAAAAATTAACTTTAACGAGTGAAATAAAAATAGAGGTATAATGTGAAAATAATATGGTAGGACCACAAGATGGAGGATTTGGATTTGACCAATCCAAAAAATATACAACAGTAGATAACCTAGATGAGATTTGTGTTCAATGCCAAGCAGGTCAACACAAAAAATGTCTCAAAAAAAATAAAATGCAAGATTCATGTGAATGTGAACACTGTCTCATATACGGTTAAATTCTATTTTTCATCAAATTCAATGTAAAAAATGAATTGTAATAATCTAAAAATTGGATGTTACCATGATAACGCCATTCATCTAAACGGAAATGGAAGATGTCTAGTTAGAGGTTGTAAATGTGAAAAATTTCAAAAATCAAATAATTGATTTATTCAGGACTTTGGGACTCTTTTTGTAAAATCTTATCTATTTCGTTAATTGCTAGTTTGTCACGTCCGATTAAATCAAACTTTTGTAACAGGGTTTCAAATTTTGTCTCTTCTTGGATTTGCTCATTAACAAACCATTCTAGAAAAGCATTTGTAGAATAGTCTTTTTCTTTAATTGCCACATCTACTATTTTATGTATAGATTTTGTAACAGTTTGTTCATTTTTTAGTGATGTTTTAAGCAAATTTTCTAAATTTTTAAAATTTGAATTTGGGGATTTATTTGAAGGAATAATGGATTTACCACCAAGAGAATTTACATAATGAATAATTTTTAGCATATGATCCCTTTCTTCTGTTGACTGTGCATAGAAAAATGCAGCCGCACCAGAATAACCGGTTATTTCACACCAAGAAGCCATTGCAAGGTAATTACTTGATGCTGAAAATTCTAAGGAAATTTGTTCATTTAATAATTTTTCAATTTTTGTAGATAATTTCATACATTACATTAATTTGATATCATAAAAACTTTTTATGAATTATTTTTGATTTAGAATTAGAAATTTAAAGATTTTAAAATAACAAAAACTAAAGCAAATCCAATTAGAAAAATTATCCCGCATAAAGCTAAAATTTTAATAAATATCGATGGTTGAAATTTTTTTTCAATATTATTACCAATTACTAATTTAAAATTAAAAATAGCTATTACTGGAGCAATTACAAATGATAAAACCGTTGCAAAATCTACCAACTCTTTTAAATTATTTTTAAATTCAAATACAACAAACAGTGAACCGATAGATAAAACTATAATCAAAAATGAATAAAATTTAGGGTTGTCATTAATAGAATAATTTTTAATTTTTGGCGAAATCAGTTCAATGGTTTTTTGTAAGCTTCTTGAATAACCATCAAATACGGCAATAATAGTTCCAAACATCACAGCAAACGCTGAAACAGAAATAATGAAATTACTCCATTGTCCTATAGTTTCAGTATACATTGTAACTACCTTGTGAGCAAATAATGAATTATTGTTTGGTAATATTTCATTAGAACCATAGAATAGATAAGAGCCCATCACCACAAAAATTATACCTAAAATTGAGGCTAAAATATAGCCAAATCGAAATTCAAATAAAGTTTCTTTTAATTTTGGAATATATTTTGTCTGTTTTATTCTCTCTAAAGTCCAAAGACTGTTCCAGCTTGATAGATCAACGGCAGTAGGCATCCATCCCATTAATGCAATTATAAAAAATATTCCAGATGTATTCCATAGTTCTTTTGCCTGAAATGTAGGAGCTATTTCTACTGGGCCATTGTTAATAGTTAAAACAAATGCCAGTAATGTAGAAACAAGTAAACAAATAGCAGTGAGCTTAATTAGATTATCTAGAATACGATATTTTCCAACAATTAGGATCGTTACGCAAATAAAAAATAAAATTATTATTGAAAAATCACTTTGTTGTTCCATTCCAAACAGATTTGAAAAAAAACCAGAGGTTACAAATCCTACAGCACCAGTTACAAAAAACATCGATGAGACAGTAATTCCAAAATAAAGAAGTAATGCATATCGTCCTAATTTTTTATAACCATCGATTATACTTGTTTGAGTTGAATTTGAATACCTAGATGCAAATTCAAAGAAGGGGTATTTTAGAAGATTTGCAGCAACAACAAAAATTATCATTATTAAACCAAATTCTGCACCAGCTCGAGTGGATTGAACTAAATGAGAAACACCAATTGCGGTTGAAGCAAAAAGAAATCCAGGACCAGATGTTTTAATAAAATTTGAAAAATTCAAATCTTAAAACTATAGAGGACAAACATTCCATGAATCATCTACCCATAATCCAATAACATTGACATTCAAATTCCAAGATGAAATTATTTCAACACTTTTTTGGATTTGAGATTTGTGTTCATCGTTTGATACAGGATTTCCTGCACAGTCATAGTGACCAGAAACAACAATGATTTGAGATTTATGTTTTTCAGTTGAAATCTGAATTTTCTTTTTCAAATTATCAAGATTCCCACCATCTGAAATTATTTTATCAATTCCAGGCTCAGTTATTGTATCTACAAAATCAATTCCATGGTTGGCATTAAGCCATTTTTGAATTGGGATTTGTATTCTACCATCCATACATGATACTGACGTACCAAAAGTACTCATGAAACATGTTTAATTTTAGTCATAATAAACATTAACTTTGAACAGTTTTTGAATTAGTTCCATATTCATCATTGCCATTTTCATCAAATTTTTTTCCAGTGATTTTATGAATTCCCCAGGAATTAAATCCTCTAAAATTAAAACCGTCTTTATCAAATTCAATTCCTGTCTCATTATGAATTCCTGATTTTGAAAAACCATTAATGTCAAAATCTGAATTTGTTAATTTGTTATATCCCTCTATATCAAAACCGCGAATATCAAATCCAGTTTTATCATATCCATCAGAATCAAATCTTGTGTTAGTAATTTGGTTCAATCCATCTTTATTAAAACCGCGAATATCAAATCCAGTTTTATCATATCCCAAAAAATTGTATTTAGTTCCCGTCTCTTTATTTTTTTTATCAATATTCCAACCATCAAAATCAAATCCATCTAGATCATATTCTGTCCCAGTATCTTTATGAACACCATCTTGGTTGAAACCATTTTTTGAATATCCTAATTCATCAAAACCATTAAGATCATAACCAAATTTATCAAACCCATTCAAATTAAAATTAGTTCCAGTTTCTTTGTGAATTCCATGTTGGTTGAAACCGTATCGATTGAAACCATGACAATCATAACCGTGGTTATCAAAATTTGTGTTATTTTTATGAAGGCCAGAAATACTAAATCCTTTGATATCGAATCCATCAGGTGAATATTTTGATCCAGTCACCTCATGATTTTTATCAATATCAAAACCATTCAAATCATATTTTGTTCCAGAATCCTTATGAATACCATCTTGGTTGAAACCATTTTTCATGAATCCTCGTGAATCAAATTTTGTTCCGGTTAGTTTGTGATTCCCCATCTCATTAAAGCCATCTTTGTCATAACCTTGAACATCATAGTTTGATTTAGTATCTCTATGAATTCCGAATTTGTCAAACCCATCTAAATCAAAGTCAGTTTCAACCATAACACATTATTTTTTCAAGACTAAAATAATTTTTCTAAATCTCATAAAGTTAATTTATGCCGGAAATTTTCCGGTGTAAATGAGGCTTAATTCACATTTAATTAAAATCAATAGGAATTTCATAATTTGTTTTCTTGTATCAGCTATTTCGTCAGCTATTTTAGCACAAATTTTTGATTATCTAGAACATTCACTTCTGACTACCTTAACAATTGTTTGGGGATACATAATTTACTTTGCAATTTTCTCTGCGTTATTCTATTTGGACAATAGAAAAAGATATCACAATATGGATAGAGCAGAAATTAAAAAAGAGATTATTTCATTAATCTCATCTTTTGGTCTTGGAGAAATCGTTTATCTAAGTATCAGATGGCCATCATTATACTATTTTCTAGAAATAAATATTGAAGCATTTTGGGCATCAATTATTTCAGAGATTATTGCAACTGTATGTTACATGGTTGCAGTAACTGTATTTTTAAAAAGAATCAAAGTTTTTGAGAAATGAAAAGCGGACCCGACCGGACTTGAACCGGCGACCTGATGCTCCGCAAGCATCCGCACTATCCAAGCTATGCAACGAGTCCAAGAATTCTCGACAATGGGCTAGATTTGAATCTTTGAAATTAGTTTTGAGTGATTAATTATTTATTTAAAAATTGAGCAATTTTTGAACCTATTTCTGTCTCAGGAGAATACAATATTGTTTCAAATCCAAATTTTTGTGCTGCTGTAATATTTTCTTCTTTATCATCAACAAAAAGAATTGAATCATATTCAGGATACAAAGAATTTAGAACATATTGATAAATCTCGGGTTCAGGTTTTGCCAATCCCAATAAATCTGAAAAAAATGAAATTTTAAAATCATTAAATAATCCGGTCTGGTCTAAAAATTTTCTAGTAGGGGCAGTAATATTTGATAATAATCCATATGCCACGTTTGTTTTTTTCAAAATTGAAATTTCATAAAGAATATTTTCATTTATTGAATACTTTGTGGAAAATAGTGAATCTATAATGATGTAATTTTTTGAATTAGTATATCCATCTAATACCACTTGCCAAAAATTTTCTTCAGTGACTTTTCCAGTAAATAGGGAACCAATGTTTTGGTCAAATCTGGACTTTAATACATCATGTTCAATATCAAATTGCTTTGTGATTTCTGCAAATAACCATTCATCTTTCCAATTTACCAAAACCCCACCCAAATCAAAAAGTACAATTTTACTCATTTTTACTCACAAAGAAATACGGAGTATCATCAATTTCATGGAATGTCCACATTGTGGGTAAAGTAACTTCAGTTGAAATATTTAATTCAAATTTACCAATCAATGTTCCCCATCCTCCACTACCTAAAGGATCAGATGGGTATTTTTTTGAGTTTGTTCCAGGAAATAAAAAACCAAATTTTTTGAAGGATTTTTTAGATTGTGATAATTGTTGAAGAATTTCTGTTCCTAAATAATTTCCACCCATTTGTGATAAACCACCAATACAAAACAAAGGATGTCTCAATTCCAATTGTCTAAAATCGCACTTTGTCGCATCATTATTCATTATTGTGAGTGTTGAGTTTGTTTTACTTGTGATAGAATTTTGTAATTGTGATAATTGTGAATCAATTTCAATACTAATGGATTTCAAATTATTCATTTCTGCACAATACGCAATTCGGCCATCTCCAGAACCAATATCAACAATTTCCAAATAACCTAATTTTTTTGCAATTTGTGAGATAATGTATGCTGATAGTAACCAAGTAGGAGAAAAAGGAGCTTTGCTGGATGTGTTTTCGATGCTAGATAACCAATATCGGTCTAAGTTTCCTTCATACACAGTACAGGAAATGTCATTGATTTTCATTTGTAGTGATTTATAGTAAATTGGATTATTTTTTACAAATTGATGAAGTTGAGATAAATGGAAATTATCAGTTATCAAATTAGAAACTGGATCATTAGGTAAAATTTCTTGTATTTTACTCTGGCCACTATATTTTTTTAAAAAATCATTTTTTAGTAATTTGAGTTGTTGTGTGTAATTTGAAGTCATTCTAACTCGTTCCATATTGGAAAACAAATTCTTTAGTGCTCATCAACTCTCTTAATTTATCAAATAATTTTGAAGATTTCTCAATTTCTTCCGGCGTTTGTTCAGGCGGAATAGATTCAATATGTTTTTTTAAAGTTAAAATTTCATTTTCGATAAACTCGATTATTTTTGGGTGGATGTTTTTGTCAAAATTTTCAATTAGTTCTTTTTTGATTTGGTCTAGTTGATTTGATTTTTGCGAATCTATTGATTCAGAATTTTCAATTAGTTTGCACATTGATGAGATATTTGATATTTGAAAATAGGTTTCAACAATCTGATTCAATGAAATATTCGATGTATCAATAGTTTGAATAATTGTCAAAGTTTTTTTAAATTCATCATTGAGTGTTTGGAAAAGATCTTCCATATAGAAAATATTCAATTAATTTTTAAAAGTGTTGGGAAGATTATGCTTCCTGTTCAGATTTGCGAACATAGAGATAGTTCATAATTAATCCAGCAATAATTCCCCCTACAATTGGTCCTACCCAGTACATCCATTGTACTTCCCACAATCCTGCATCTCCAGACATTATAGCAGGAGATAATGAACGTGCTGGATTCATGGATGCTCCAGTTAGAGGAACGCCAATCAAGTGTAGCAAAAATACCATTCCACCTATTACTGCACCATATACGCTCTTTGGAGCTTTTTTGTGAGCAGCAGTCATAAAGATGACTGTTACTAGGAAGAAGGTAAATATCATTTCTAAAACTAAACCTGACATCAAATTATTATTGATTAATTCACTTGGACCACCGTGTGCTCCCCAGAATACTTTTTCACCAATAATTGGGAAAATTGCTTTTAATGTTGCAGTAGCAATAATGGCACCAATAATCTGTGAAATAATATATCCAATACCATCAGCAATTCCTATTTTTCTTGTAATCATCATTGGAATAGTTACTGCTGGATTGATGTGAGCACCGGAAATGTGTCCAAATGCATAAACCATAAAGGCAATAGCAGAACCATGAGCCAAGGATATCATAATAATAGATTCAATCGATAAACCATCACCAAAAGCAACAACGGATAGTATTACGGACAAAGGTCCAAAGAACACTAGTGCAAATGTAGAAATTCCCTCTGCAAGAAATGCTTTTGGATTAACCATAGTCCGACAATTTTTCTTGTTAATATAAACATGACTGAGTAAGTGAAACATAAAACATTAGAAATTGTAAATTTTTTATTTAACACAAAATTTAATGACAATATGTTAGAAGTTGGAGTAAAAGTTCCAAAATTTGAACTAGAGGATGCAAATGGGAATAAAATCAAATCCTCAGATTTCAAAGGTAAAAAACATGTGATTTACTTTTATCCAAAAGATTTCACTCCCGGATGCACTACAGAGGCAGATGAGTTTTCAAAGGATTATAAAAAATTCAAAAAAGCAGGAATAGAAGTAATCGGGATTAGCCCAGATGATGTTACATCACATAAGAAATTTTGTGAAAAAATGAAGATAGAATTCCCATTATTGGCAGATGTAGAAAAAGAAGTTTCAAAATCATTTGGTGTTTGGGGACTGAAGAAATTCATGGGAAGAGAATACATGGGAGTAAATAGAGCAACTTTTCTCGTTGATGAAAAAGGTAAGATTTTCAAAATATATCCAAAGGTAAAACCGGCAGGTCATTCAAAGGAAGTTTTAGATGATTTTAATAATGAAAAAGGGGTTTAGAAACCCTTTGGTAAGGTTCCTCTAGAAGATTTAGCTGGTTCTGGAGCTGTTGCTGGTTCAAAACCTTTTGGTAATGCACCTGCTTTTTTATTGGCTGCTGCTTTTGCTGCTTGAGCTTTAGCTTCTGCGGCTGCTGCTTCTGCTGCGGCTTTTGCATCATCAATTTTTTTCTGCTCCAATCTTTTCAAATAATCAGCTTCATAGTCCTCCAATGATTGTTTTTTTGATTTTCCATCATCTACATTTGCAGATACTGATGGTGAATCACCTACACCCTTTGGAAGTGTACCTTTTGGTTTTGGTGGAGGTGCTGTTTGAGTTTGAACT
>VMBT01000352.1_pt1 | contig 30550 bp, 18 predicted proteins | sample 4404301 | NCBI WGS metagenome assembly VMBT01 (sample SAMN12238535, study PRJNA552566) | marine metagenome | isolation source: Coastal seawater | place: USA: coastal Georgia, Sapelo Island | collected 2008-08/2009-08
TCTTCGCTGTTGGTTTCGCTGATCACTTCCTGATGGAAAGTGGTGGTGACATGTCAATCACCAACTCTAACTCTAACTTCGGTAATACATCACTTCATGCTATTGGTTTCAAAGGTTTCGCCTTTAACCAAGATAAAGGTGGTTATCTAACAGACATCATTCCACCAAGAGTTGTTGGAACTGAACCAGAAAATATCAAAAAAGTACAGTATTACACTGTTGATATTCAAGGCACTCGTGCTGGAACTGATAACTTCACTAAGCTATATCTTGGTAGCAATGACATCATCGAACCAATCGATCGTCCTGCTGTAACACTAGATGGTTTTAGACTTGGTGCTAAGACAGATGAAAAACTATATGTAAACCTCGATCCTGTTGGTGATACTGGAACCAGTGAGTTCACAGCAACACTAGAACCAACTGGTTTCGTTAAGTATATTGCTGTTCCTTCTATCCTCAACCCATCTGGTGCTTCGGTAACTATCGACCAGCGTGCTGCTGATGCAGCAAACATGATCGAGAAGAACCGCACGATGATCCAGGAGGAAGTCTTCGGTTATATTCTTGATCTACATCCAAGACTTCAGAACATTTCATATGTCAACCCTGGTCGTGATGCTAATGCAAACAGATATTTTGACGCATATGATCTAATCTCTGCAAACAGAGAGTACATTGTTAATGAAGCTCTATCTTCTACACAACTTACATTCCCAGCAACATTCATTGACTTTAATGCTATTGCTGAGATTGTTGATGCTGTTGCGGAAGACATCAGAGATGGTGGTAACAACAATATTGTTACTACAGTAAGAGACTTCTTTGACTTCAATGGAGCACAGACAAGGTTCCCAAGTGCTGTTACTAGAGAAGAAGCAAACTGGGCATACAATAGAGCAAGAGATCTTTGTAAGAAAGCAGTTGCTAACTTACTACCAAACAAAGCAGATCTATATGATCCTGATCCTAACAGCATTCTATTTAATGGTAATACTAACAAGTATCCTCAGTTCATTGCTGGTAAGGGACAGACTGGATCACAGGCAGAGGAAGCTGGTGATACTACAAACGGTGTAACATATGATGCTAGCAACCTAATCGATCCTGCTGGACGTTATAAGGATGCTCGCAACCGTATTGTTGCAAACAGATCTTACATCATGGATAATGCACTTGCAGAGATTGCAGTGTATGAAGACGGACTTGGTGTTGATGGTTACTTCTACTTCCCAGGAGATCCTAACGAGACATCTAGATCAAGATATAAGAGTGCATATCGTCTAATCAGAAGAAACAAGCAGTATGCAATTGATACTGCTATTGCAGCAATTCAGGCACAGTATCCTACCTTTGTATTCCCTGGTGGAACTACTGATAAGTGTGCAAGAGACATTGGTTTCTTCATTGATGCTATCGGATTGGACATCTTCCTCGATGGCAACGAATGGTCAAGAACTTTTGTTAGAAAGTATTTCACTGATGGTGGACAACCAATTTCTGATGGTTTAGTTGGTGAGGTTGCACAGAGCATCTACGGCTTCAATACTGCTAGAGATGTTCTAATGGATGCAGTCTCTAACCAGTTGAACACACAGTATACTGATCCTAATGTTCCTCAGGGCGAGAGCGTTTTTGGTGATGGCAATGGTGATCTTGCTAATACAGATCCTGCAGCATGTCAGGACGTTCAGAATGCTATCTCTACACTGACAACTATTGTTACTCAGGCTCTCAATGATGGCAATCTAGATTCTCTTGAGGACGTAAACAATGCAAACTATGTTCCTCCAACTACAAGAGGACTAGAGGCAGGTGAAAGCAAGTGCCGTAGAGATATCGGTCACCTAGTTGATGCTATTGCACAGGATCTCTGGTTTGGTGGTAACGAGTACACTATTGCTGCTACCAGAGCATACTTCGATAAGAACAACAATCTAATTGCTAATGGTGTTGACGAAGAGAAAGAGCAATCTATTACTGCATTCAAGAGAGTTGCTGATGCTTGTAACCAGGCAATCAACAATCTACTCTATGGTCAAGATCGTGACATCACCCTAGATCAGACTGGCGATCCTGTAATCGTTGGCGATTTATTTGCTGATGCACATGATTTGGTCATCAGAAACAAAGAATGGCTTGCCAAGGAAGCATATGAGAGAATGGTCCTTGACTTCTCTAACGATGGTATTACTTGGACACCAAGAGCTGGTACATCTGAGCAAGATTGTCTCGATGATGTTTATGCAGTTCTCGAAGAAATCATGTGGAACGTCAAGTTTGGCGGTAACCACAAGGCATATGATGCTGCAGAAGTTTATGTAACTAACATCTTTGGTGGTAGAAATCCAAAGAGATACACTCCAACAACTGCAACATATGATGCATCTACTGGTTTGTCTATCCTTACTATTCCTAACCACGGAATGGTTGCTAATCAGTATATCAAGATTGCTACTGGTGGATTGACATTCACATGTGCTCTTGACAACTATCAGACAGCAACAGCATATCCTCGTGCTACTGACCCTGCTGCTAACACATGGTTGCAGATCGTTGCTGCAGATACTAACACCATTACAGTTAACGTTGGTGCTAGTGATCCTGCTGATGTTTATGAGCACCAGTTCGTATCTGCTGTAGAAGACTGTGTTACTTATGGCACACTACAAACAACCTTCCTTGACTATGAGCGTGATGCTGCAAGAAAGGTATTTGAGTTTGTTAGAACAGTTGGTATTGATGTAATTAGAAATCAGCAAGTTCCACCAACTGGTTCAAACTTTGATCTCGTTCAGTTCATTGATCTTACCATCGTTCAGGATTGGGAAAGCCCAACTTGCCAGGGTGCAGTTGATGCATTCACTACACTCATGGACATGGTTATTGATGCTATTGGTACTAGCGCAACTGGTGCTGGTAGTCTTCCAGTCGCTGCAAGATCTGTACCTGAGCAACCACAATCAATCACTGGAGCTTCTGGTGAGGTTGGATATCAACTCGGAAATTGCTCTGATGTTCTACAAACAATCGATACATTAGTAGGAATTATCAGTGACGCTATTGCTGGTCAGGGTAACTCTGGTTTCGCAACTCTAGCAAATCTTCCTCCTCTCACCCATGGTGATTGGGATTGTGCTAACGTCCGTGGTTCTATTGAAACTCTGTTTGATATTGCTAGCGATGCAGTTATCGGTAGCAACCTTGCAGATCTTCCTGCTATTGAAGAGGGTGGATTTACTAATGATCCAACAGCATCTAAGTGCTACCGTGACGTTTCTTACATTGTTGACGCTGTTGTTAATGACCTACGTTTTGGTGGTAACATCAACAGCATCCAAGCTGGTGAAGCATACTACGTTGGTGCTCAACTAGATTACATCGACGGTGAAGCAGTCGAAACAGTAGATGCTTGGGAATATGTAAGAGACATGGCAATTGCTGCCATGAGAAACTTCGACGTTCTAATTCAAGGTTGCGATACTGAAGCTGGTAGTGCAATCGTTAACGTTGGAGACACTAAGGGTCTCTTGATTGGCATGAAGGTTGCTGAATATGATGAGACTGGTGGTAAAATTCCATATGTAAATGGTCTTCTACAATCTGATGCTGTTCTACTAGAAGACAATATTCCTGGTGAAACGTACATCAAGAGAATTGTTGACAACCAGAACATTGAACTTGGATTTAAAGGATCTAAACTCAATCTTGGTGAGTTGAGACTTGCTAATCAAACTGAAACAACTAACCTATACTTCACCTTCCCAGAAGGTACGTGGGCAGATACTCTACCAAATCTATCTCAGGTTGGAGCAAGAGCAACCAACCCTGAAGTTATTCAGGACGAAAGTTATCCTGAGTGTGCAAGCATTAAGGCTACAATCGATAGCTTGGTTGGTGACATCATTGATATCATCCAGAGTGGTCCTGGTACAGTAACTAGAGTAGAACCTACTGCTGATCCTGGTCAATTTACTAAGAGAGCAACAGTATTCACCATCAATACTGATGGACTTGGAAGCACCAACCCACACCAACTGGAGACTGGAACACCTGTTAGACTTGTACCACGTCCTCGCTTCGATCTAACCAAGAGAGAATATGTTGATGTTGATAAGCGTCTCGTCAGACTACCTAATGGTTTCGACACCAACACAACCTACTATGTAATTGCTCCTGGTAGAAGAACACAACCAACCAACTTTGGTGATACTGCAGGTGTATTTGATTCTGCTGCACAGACAAAACTGATGCTTGCAACTTCTCCTGAGAATGCTGCAGCAGGTATCTATATCTACTCATCTGAATCTGATAGCATTGATAAGGATGTTGAGATCGATCTCTATCAGTTTGTCCTTGATCTTAAGTATGATCTACACAGCTACAACTGTACTCTAAGTTCATCTGTTACCAATGGTATTCAGACTGATGTTTCTCACATCTTTGACGTACCATTTGCTTCTGTTGAACCTCAGAGAGTATTCTTCAGAGCAAATCCAGGTAGTCAGTTACCTTCTATTGCTGGTGCTGAGGGTGCAGGATCTACTAACCAAGCAGAAGATTCATTCATCACTACTACAGACAACCTCAACTCTAACTTCGGTAGACTTAACTACAACAGTGAGTTCTATGTAAGATATGAGAATGAGAAGACTGTTACCATCTACATTTCTCACTCTGATGCTATTAACGAGAACGATCCTGTAAGATTTGTTCCTGGTGATTATTCATTCAAGATGTATGCTAACAAGCGTAGATCACCAGTTCGCTTTGATCCAGGGTTCACTAACACTGTTGCTGACACAGGTAAGTGGTTCGTCAATTGTAAGAACGAAGCAGATCCTGATAACATTCCTGCTTCCACATATGAACAGAACATCATCTGGAGAGTTAATCAGCAAGACCTTGCTGATAGAAACAGATCCACTGATATGTGGTTCACTCGTATTGAAGATAAGCGTGAAGCAGATGATAGAACATACAAGCTACGTTATGTCATTCCTAAGTATCTTGAGAATGCAAGAGATCCTATCAATGGTTTCGTCATTAAGACGAGAACTGACGACACTCGTAAGTTAGTACCACAGAAGGTTCTACTCAAGCCTGTTGCTGGTAATGTTTACACTGCAGACTTTAGAAACCCAGTCCAAGCTGCTGAAAAGATCGGCATGGATGCTCTAGAGTTTGCTACTGCTGGACTAGATGAGGATCTATCATATGATCCATACAGAAAGGATCTTACCAACGATGGCATTCAATATGCTAAGTTTGCTAAGTTCAATTCTGGTATTCAGGCAACAATCCAGAGTGCTTCTAAGGTTGCAGATCCTCTAGATCCATTCAAGGAATATCTAGAACTAACAGTCTTTGACCATACAATCAACGCTGTTGATTTCTCTGGTCTTAAGAACGAGACATTCACAACAGTTAAGATTAACGCACCTCAGGGTGGTGATTGGATTGTTAACAAGACTGAGCAAACAGAAGAAAGCCGTGTATATTGGAACGGATATTCTTCGGGTCTTGCTAATATCCACCAGTATTTCTCTATTGGTGGTGAGCATTACCTCATCCTTAAGAATGTTCGTGGTGGAAAACTAGAGTTCAGTGACTATCAGAACGTACAGTTCACACAGGATCAAGGTGGTGGCACAGTTGTCTTCGCAGACATGCTTGCCGACCAAGATTTTGGCAAATCGCTACCTCTAAAAACACTAATCAGAAAAAATTATCCTGAGTATTATTACAAGCAAAACGGCGCTAACGTTTACACCATCACTCCTGGTGATACTATCCAGGACGATGCTGGTAACGAATACTATGTTGAAAGTGTTGAGGATGCAGGTGTCATCGAAGATACATTCTATGTCTTCAGCTACGAGACACTACAGCGTAGAATTGCAGGTCAGCAAGATGGTATCTACTATCTCTCTTGCCTACGCGGTAACATTTCTCCATTCCCAACTGGTGCTGGTGTAACTGAGAACTTTAAGAAGTTCAAGTTCTCTCAACCAGTTAGCAGCTTGTATCCTCTGAACTATAAGAACGATCCTCTATGGTTCCAGAAGGCAGGTACAAGTTCTGAAGAGATTGCTGTTGTTGAAAATCTACTAGATCCACCATCAACATATTCTGCTGCTAACAACTACATCCATGGTCTTGTTACTACCAACGACTACAAAGGATCTGTAACTAGAGAACTTGTCGATGATCTAACTTCTCAACCTGCATTTAAAGATTATGATTATACTGGTGAGAACGAGATTAGAGCACAGGTAGGTAATGCAACTTCTGGTTCAGAAGATCGTACTATCTCAATCTCTGGTGATAGCACAATTGTTTCTGATCAGCGTTACTACGTTGAACTTAGAAGACCATCTATCGCTCGTGCTGGTAACCATACGTTTGAATACCTTGGTTTCGGTCCTGGTAACTACTCCACAGGTCTCCCAGCACGTCAGGAGATCGTCTTAACACCTACTGAGGACTTCTACGCACAAAGTAAGAAACAAGACGGTGGTATCGTCTTCTACACGGGTCTAAACTCCAACGGTGACCTCTACATTGGTAACCGTAAGATCAACGCTATTACAGGCGAAGAGACGTTCCTAGAAGCCGCTGTATTGAACGATAGTGAGGACGAGGATGATGATCTCGGTAACCTCGTTACCACCTTCAATACACCTGTAACGTTCAACCAGAACATTACAGTTGTTGGTGGTGATGGTGACCTACCCAACACATTCAGTTCTCCAATTGTCATCAGCGTACAGGACAATGATCTAACTGAAGTTCGTGATTGTCTAATCATCCGTTCTAACGTAACTTCAATCGATCCTGTAACGAACGAACAGCAAGATGAAAGTCTTGACAATGACAACTTTAGACCTAGAACTAAGGGTGACATTCGCATCAGCAAGAACAGAGTAGATGCTGCTGTATTTGGTATCACTGGCAGAAGAGATGGTCAGGACTATATGTTCCAGACACATGAGTATGCTGGTATTCCTTCTAACATCTCTCCAAACAATTCATCAACGGTTGCAGAAGGTGGTGACAGAGTTTATGTTAACCAGTTTACAGATTATAATGGTGTACTTGCTAAGCCAGGTGACGTTTTACTCAAGGGTCTAGAAGTTGGTAAGTCTGGTTCTCTTGGTTGGGTCTTCTCCAACTTCTTCCAGGATGTTAACAATGCTAACATCGCAACTATCGAGTTTGATGGTACTAACGTTGTCAAACTTACATGGTATGATAGTTTCTTACAGCAGAACATTGCTAACAGAGACCTCGAAGGTGTTGGTCTAGATGCAGCGGGTCAGATTAAGATCTCTAATTACTGGCCTAACATTGATCTTAATGGTATCTGGACTGTATACAGTCCTCCAGGCGATGAGTTTGATCCTGATAACAACTATGTTCACTTCCAGGCTGCTACACCTCAAGATGTATCTGTTAAGAACTGGGCATCACAAGTTGTTGCTCAACCACCACGTCCAGACGGACTTTCTGTTCCTCTAATTGAGATCTCCAAGTCTATCTGGAAGGAAGTTGGTGTACTAGGTGCAGAAGCACTTAGAACTAACACAGATAGCTGGGGTCAGTTCAAGGTTGGTATCAACACCGTAGCACGTTCTGCTCACATTGCTTCACAGAACCAATTTGTTTCTGATGAAACAGATCCTAGAGCAAACCTCGATGTTGTTGGTACTGCATTCATCAGTGGTAAAACCATTGAGAACTATCTTGGCGAAACTACTATCGTTAAGACTGAAACAGAACAAGACAATGCACTCCTAGTTGGCGGAGACAGCACTGATCCAGATGATACTTCAGTATTGAGAGTAATGACCACCAATGGTGGTAGAGTTGGTATCAATACTAAGATTGAAGATACCATCAATCCTTTCAAGGAACTCAATAAGACGTTCGTTGTTATTGGTGATGCTAGAATTCATGAAAACCTAGAGATCACTGGTGACCTTGAGGTTAATGGTGGTGATATCACTACAACTAACACTGACTTTGCTCTGGCTCCTGCTAATGCAGTAAGAGTTAACATGTTCGGTGTAGCAGACCGTCTTAACATTGCTGCTAACACAACCCTAGGACAAGAAATTAACCTAGGTACTACCACTACTCAGCAAAACCTCAAGATTGGTACTACTGCAACTACCACTACATTGAGAGTTCACAGCAACTCACAGAATGCTATCGTTGACTTTGCAACAGTACAGAACATCAACACTGCTATTTGTAGACTAAACATTGGTGGTGGATATAATGCTAGAAGCACGACAGATTCTGTCACTAACATCAAGACATTCTTCACTGACATTAGATCTAAGGAAGTTGAATTTGGTTCTGGTGAAGGTGAAGGAACTAGCGAATCTAGAATTTATACTAGAACTAGATCTGTCCGTGCATTTGACGGTGACTTAACTAACACCGTTAGGCTTGGTACAAACGCAACTACATTTGAAATGGGATCTACTGGTGGTACAACAACCATCAGAAACACTCTGAACGTTCTTGCTTCTGCAATCGTTGAGGGTAACATCAGACTAGACGGTGGTCTAAACGCTGGTATTATTGAGATTGAAAGAGGTAGATTTAACACTACTATCGTTCCTCATGTTGTCGGTAGCGTAGAGAACTCTAACATTGACTTCTATCAGTATCAGGACACTGGAAGATACATTGATACTCCTGGTCAAGGACCATGGGGTGGTACATCTTACCTAGTTGCTGGTGGTGCAATCTCCTCATTCGATACTATCGTTAACAACGGTGGTGATTTCAGACCACCTGCTACATATCCTTTCGTTCCAACAACTACCGATGGTGTTGGTGCTGGTGCAACTGTTACTGTTCTTGTTAGATTTGACAAGACCATTGAAGTTAACATTGAAAGCCCTGGTGAAGGATATGCAATTGGCGACCAGATCATCATTCAACCTGAAGATCTTGGTGGTACTGAGACTGGATCTGATGGAACTGCTGGCACACTGACATTCACTGTTGCTGGTGTTGTTGACACTGGTACTCTGTACTACCTACCAATTACAGAACCAGCAATCACTGACTTCTCTCGTGGTGATCTACTCTTCATTGATAGAGCAAATGATCTATCACCTGATGTTGTTGGATCTGGTGAAAACCAAATCACTGGACTAAGAAACCAGGCAGAGAGTGAGATTGTTCGTATCGAAGGTATTGCAAACGTTGTCAATCCTCAAGATACAAATGGTTACAGACTAATCGTTTCTCGTGGTCAAGAAGGAACAGGCATCTATAATAATCACCCTGATGAAACTTACATTGCTAAGTTTATCAAGCAGTCTAATGCATCCTTTATCACTGGTTCTGACCTCAACTCTGATGGTGTACTAGATGAGCCACTATCAGGAATTGGTAATGGTAACGCTGATGTAAGAATTGGTGTTGCTGAGTTTGGTGGAAGTCTTTCTACTAGAGATTTCCTCAGATTAAGTCAGAGTGAATTTGTTTCTGTCAAGGAACTAATCAGCACCTCACCACAGTCCCTAATCGTCAACACTGGTGATCCAAGTGGTGCAAACGACACCTTCCGTGTAGAATCTACAACAGGTAATACATTCATCTTCGGTGACATCAACGCTGGTGCAGGATTTAACCGCTTTATCGTTGACGCTGCAACTGGTGACACAACTACCACTGGTAAGTTGACCACCAATGACACTATCACCCTGAAAGGAACCACATTTGCAGCACAACCATCTGAACTGTTCAAGGTAACTGAGCAGGGCAACACTGAGTTCCTAACTCTAACAAATGGTGGAAACTCTGAAGTAACTGAAGCCGTTACTTTCCAGGTAGATACTGCAACTGGTAGCATCTACAGCACTGGTAGTATGCAGTTCTTTGGAGTTGATAACGATGGTGTTGCAAACCTAGCTGATCCAAAACTTGACTTTAACGGATCAAATGGCAACCTAACTGTTTATGGTGCTCTATCTGCTCTAGGTACTGGTATCTCCTACTTTGGAGGATCCCTTGATATCAACGGTGGCATCAATCTTAAGTATCAGGAAGGCGCTGGAAGATCTCAGGTTGACCAAGAATTCAGCATTAAGGACATTGCAGGCAATGAAATCTTTAAGGTTGAAAATAACGGTTCTGTTATGGTTGCTGGTCAATCAAATTACTTCTCCAACTCTGGTGGTCGCCTTTGGAAGTACAATGCAGATTCTGTTGTTACTGCAGAAGTCAATACAAACTACTTCCTCAACGTTGGTGGTAACACAATTGTGAAACTACCAGGCAATGCTCAAATGGGCGATATGATTAGGATTATAGATATTGGTGGGGCATTGACTTACAACTTATCACTAGTTGTAAGAGCAGCAACGAACCAAAAAGTTATGAATGATGGTTCTAACACAGGATCAACTCTCCTAACTGGAATTGCTGCATCTTCATATGCATCACACAATGGTGGTGAACTGGTTGTACAAACACCATACGCTGCATTTGCTCTAGTTTACGCAGGAAGCTTGGTTGAAGGCGAAAGCGGTCAATCTGTTCCTTCCTCTCGTACTGGTTGGTATCTAATCAACGTTTAATCACATGTTCTATCAACAAAGACAAGAAATGGATGGTGCCGTAATTGGCACCATCATGCCCTGGTCGGGAGCTCTATCTCAAATCCCAAAGGGGTGGTTAATTTGTAATGGTGATCGAGTTATTGCTAGAGAATATCCTCTTCTTGCCAGAACAATTGGAGATACTTATAATGAAGCAACTAACGTTGAAGATCCCTTTAATGCAAATGGCAATGCGTTTCCCAATTATTCTGGAAAATTTTCTCTGCCAAATTTATTGGAAGGAAAGGCTCTAGTTGATATTGAACAGTCTTATTTTAATGCTGGTGGTAAAACTGATCGATTTGGTTTAGGCATCGACACTGATAGTGATGCTGGAAATATTATTGGTCCGTATATTGGAACTAATAGTGATAATGGTTTTAGTCCAGCAATTTCTGATGTACGTACTGATGTTATTTTTACTCTAAATGATAGAACTGGATATGCTGGTGCTATCACTGGTAATACTATTATTGATGGTCAAGGTGAAAAATCAGTATTCATTGGTGGTAGAAAACTGGGTCACGAACACGTAAGACCACACCAACACCCAGGATCATATGCAACTATACAGAATGTTGATCCTACTAGACCAGGACTTGGTGCTATTCCTTGGGATACATTGTCATTTAGATATGGATATGGTTCATATGACGATACAGATTCATTCCCATTATCTGACCAAGAGGCTGACGTTATTCGTGCAAACCTTCAAATCTGGAAGGTAGGCGACAGTGGTACAGAACAGTATCTTGGAGATAAAAACTTTTCTCAGGTTGGTAATGCATATAGTGGATTTGGTGGTAATGGTCTTCCTGGTAGAGTTGTTGGTCAGTTTAACTCTGAAAACCCACCATCTAACTTACACCCACAGAAAGTAACCAGAACTCCTCTTACACCGTTTAACAGTTGGCAACCTGCTGGCGCGGGTACTAATACCGAGAGTGGACCACAACTTAGTAGTGGTGATACTGTTCCATACGGAACTTTTGGAAGTCAAATTCAAATTCCATTGGGATATAGAAACTATTATCCTGATGAAGCTGCTGAACCACCAAGAGCTACTTTAGTTAGTAACCCAGCAGAAGCATGGACAGTTGGAAATGACTTCTTTGCACACGCACATGACCCATTTTCTGTAACATTTGATCAAGCTTCATTAAAACCACAACCTAGGTTAGAAGCTGTGGTAAATATTCCTAATGCAACTCTTGATAATGCATCAAATGTTGGAGCATTACAGATTGATATGAATGTATCACAACCATCAGTCACTGTCATCTATTTAATCCGAGCATACTAAAATGGCAAATTACGCAAGAGAAAGAGGAAAATATGGTGGTATGTGTGGATCTATCATTGTCCACTCCACTCCAAACATTGCAAATGTAAATGAACCAACGGAGAATGGGTTCAAAAATGATATTCCTGCTGGGTATTTGAAGTGTGATGGGTCTGTTCTGAATGCAAAGGATTATCTTGCATTGTCTCAAGTTCTTGGTGTCGGATCAGAGAGTAGATTTAGAAAAGAAAATCAAACCTTAAGAGAGGCAGATGCTTCACAGGGTGATCTTGGGCAATTTGTTCTTCCTGACTTAGGATCTAAGGTTATTACAGGTGGAAGAGGAACAGGTATCTACAATAATTACTTTGTTGATGATGGAACTGCAGAATCTATCAACAATGGAGCACGTCGAGTAGGACCACAGGTAGAAGTTGTTTCTAACTTCGGTAACTCTATCTCGTCATTTTACATTGGAAATGCTAACATCAATCCTAGTGGTACTTTGAATTTCTTAGGAAATCCAAGATACAATATTGCAAGTGCTACTTCAGAGACAGAGCTTGACATTAGTAACTTCCAAGGACATACTCACGAAGCATTTCCAACACTAATGAACTGGTCTACACAACACGAAGTAGGATTTCAGGGTGGTAAAACAGGTGGTAATCTTCCTGGTAATAGTGGTGGTGGTCATGAGTTGGGTAGTGCAACTCAAGCTGGCACAGAATCTATACACAAACATAATATTACGAGACCAACATCATATGCTAACGCTTTTACATACACCTATCCAGAAACTCAAATTGATCTGACTGGAGTTTCTGTATCTGTTGATGTTGACACTGCAAATATTGATAAAATTGACGACCTTGTTACTCCTTTTATTCTGGTTCAATATTTGATTAAGTTCTGAGGAGGAAGGAATGGCAGATACTCTAGTCCTTAACTCTGGATCGTTTACTATTGATCCCGATACAGCATATATCGAATTCAAAATTTGGGGTGGTGGCGGAGCAGGAGAAAATGTAAATGATAACGTTGATCCGTTCGTCAGAACTTCTGGTGGTGATGGCACAGCGACTTCTTTTTTAGGATTAACTGCTGGAGGCGGTCTTAAGGGAGAACAGGATTTAGTTGATGCTGGTAAGGGTGGTGTAGCCACTGATGATTATGGGTGGGGCAATCGTGGTGTCAGTCTCACCATGGTAGATGGTAAGAATTCAGATTCATTTGCATTTCCACCACTTGATAATATTGTTGACAATGATGGTGGAAAAGGAGGTAAATTAGGTAACACTACACGCGGTAGTGGTGGTGATGGATCTACAGGAGCCAGAACATACACGTCGTCCATGACGCACGTATTTAATAATGCAACTAATCAACACAATTTTTCTCAATCTGGAAGTAGTGCTGATATTACTCTGGATTATGAAAACCCAGGGGCAGCAGATGGTCTATACGGTACAACCCCTTCAAATGGTAAGTATTATTCTCTGACATTTGTTACACCTTATATTAATTCAAGTTGGACTTTCAACATTCCATCTAATCAAATTTGTCAGCAATCAGCAGGTGGAGGAACGGGAGCACCAACATATGGTGTAAATGGCACTGCTAATAAAACTGCCAATGGTATTGATATTTGGTTTCAAAATGGAAATGGTGCAAATGGTTACATTCGTTGTTTTACAATTAACACAACTGGACTTAAAGTTGGTGTTATTGGTATGGGTGGCGGTGGTGGTGCTGCTATTTCAGGAACAATTACTAGAGCACAATTTGAAGCTTCAGAAACATATGGTTTAGGAACTAGTCATGAGATTGTAAGAGGAAGTGGTGGACAAACTGATGGTATTGCTGGTGTAACTGCAGCAAATGATGGTGGTGATGGATACATTGAACTGTATGTTGTCTACAGACCAAGAATTATATTCTACGATATCACAGCACCAGCAGATGATGCGAGTGATCCATATACTGTTTCTATCAAGAAAGGAGAATGTGTAACTTTCTCATGGCAAACTGTTGGAGATGCTGATACATTTGTTTGGACTGCTGGTAATCTTGCTAATACTCTTCTCACTAGTACAGAAACGGTATGCCCACAAGAAACTACTCTTTATACTGCTAGAGCAAATGGGCTTGGTGGATTTAGTGATTTCTTTACTCTAACAGTTAATGTATATGAATATCCAACTGGTTCTGTAGATGTTCCAGTTAGTGTTAACTACGGTGTAGAAACTTTTGACATTGAATATACTGTAAACTATGCTAATATTGCAAACACATTAGATGTAATCTATCTCGATGTTGATGGTGTTTCAACAGTTGTAGAGACAATTGATTTAGAAGTCACCAACACAGCGTTAGCAAATTCAGATCCTGTTGATTATTCACGCACAGAAATTCTTTCGTATACACCTAGTTGGAACGATAAAGGTCCAAGATATATTCAATTCAGATTGAATGTTGAGGGAGACGGCGGCACAGCACAATTCCCTGATGATGGTGGATATTACACTACATTTGTCATAATTGACGAAACACCAGACAATATTCTTATTGATGATACTGATGGTGTAATTAAATCTGATCCAGATGTCAGATCACCATCAGAAGAAGTAGCACCACCAACTCTTACTGATCTTTATCAGGTTACTGATATTGATATTCCTGTAGAAGTCAGTGCTGGAAATCCTATAAAGGTTAGAGTTAATAATCAGGGTCAATGGTTTGACATAAGAGATACTGGAATTGCCCCAGGTTTACCTCAAACTCAATCAGTAGAAGAGGATGAAGAACTAGTTGAGATAGAAGGACCATTTGAAGCCGTACAATTTGTACAGGAAGAAGAACTTGTAGAACGATCTAGCGATTTCCAAGTTGTAGAAGCAGATCCAGAGAGTGTAAGAACATTGGTCACTTATGCAACCAGTTTGAATGTTCCTGGTTACTCTGCATATGATCACCCAGCATGGTCTGGGTTTATGAACCAATATGCTACACACCCATTTAATACTAGTGGAAATGCTAATAATTTAGGAACTGCAACTGGATCATATCAATTCACTGCTTCTTACTCTGGAACTTATACAATTACAGCAGCAGTTGATAACGTAGGAACTGTGTGTTTAAATGGTACTTGTACAAAAGCTGGTCCATTTACTGGAAACGGAAATTCTACGTCAAGAAACTATAATCAAGGTAATACTGTAACCGTATCTTGGAGTTTTTACAACACTTCTGGTAGCGAAAACTTTGATAGTAATCCATGTGGTTTATCATGGAGAGTAAATGGTCCAAGTCAACCAGCAAAACCAGGAGCTTCGTTGAATTCTTCTGGTAATGGTATTACACAAGGACAATGTGTTACTTTATCATGGAGTTCTAGTGGTAATAGAAATAGTGCTAGCTCTAATTTTAATAACAATCCAGGGTTTAGTGGTAGTCAGCAGGTATGTCCTAATAGCACTACAACTTACTCATATACTGTATGTGGAGAGGGTGGATGTACAAACGTACAAAGACAAGTTGTTGTCTATATTCCACCAACAGTTAACTTTACTTCTAACAAATATTTTATCAAGAATGGTGAACAGGCAACTTTAACTTGGGTTACCAGTGGTGATGCTGATACACTTGTTTGGATTGCAGGAAATATTAGTAATACTCTCTTATCATCATCAACTACTGTTCAACCTCAAACTACTACAACTTATACACTGAGAGTTAGTGGTCTTGGTGGAACCAGTCCAAACTATAGTGTTACTATTGTTGTCTACGAACCACCTGAAGGTGAGTTTACTGTTCCAGCTGTGATTAACTATGGTGATGCATCTTTTGATGTTCCATGGGAAGCAAAGTATGCTAATACAAAGGTAAGACTTAGAATTACTACAATTGATTTGGATGGCGTCAATAATGTCACAAATGTAGATCTACCATTAGCAGATTCAGCACAAGCTGGTCAAGGTTCTGCCAATGATACTAGTGGAACTTACACATATACTCCAACATGGGGTAATAGAGGACCATCTATTATTAGATTTGCTTTAGAACTTTCTGGAGATGGTGGATCAGAAACAATTCCAAGCCAGGATGTTCTAGTTAACATTGATGAAACACCCGATAATATTCTAATTCCTGACAGTATTGGTAAAATTAAAGAGGAAGAACCTGTTTTATCTCCTGAGACTGAAGTTTTGTCAGAACTTCTCTTAGTTAATGATATCGATATTCCTGTTGAAGTTAAAGCAACAAATCCAATTCTAGTCTCTGTAAATAATGATCAGAATACTTGGCAAAAAATCAGATCATTTGGAGCTCCTGCTATCCCTGTTGGTGGTAGTATTGAAGAGGATGAAGAACTGGTTGAAATAGTCGAAGCTGAAGAAGAAAGTGTTTCTACTAGAAGTGAACCAGAAGAACTTCAAGTAGTAGAAGCAAATCCAACTATTGTCAAAACTTCTGCTCATACTGATGTTGATTATACTAATTTGGTCACATGTATTTCGATCATTGACGAATCATCTCCAGCAGTAGCTACACACTCGAATGACTGGACATCATTTAGAAATAACTATCCAGATAGAACGTTCTATCTACTACAAGCTACATTTAGAACAGATCCTCCACAGGGCAATCCACGATTTGGACTTGATAGATTGAATAGACCATCTAATTTCTTGAATGATCCATATGCATTTACTGTACAGGTAAACAGAGACGACGAAACTACAAATATTTCTAATTGGTTTAATATTTGTGGTCTACAAAATGTTCCTGCAGGATCATATGTTTCTGTGTGGTTGGATATCTCTGGATCAATGACAGCGGTTGATGTACAGAGATCTTACAATGCATTTGCAACTGCATGTTCTAATGCTGGTATTGTTATTGTTCTTGAGACTAGTGACAGTGGTGAGCGTTGGATTCCAGGTCACAATAAAGATCTACCACCATCTGGATTTATTACAAGTGATAAGTCAACAGTTAAAGAAGGAGAACAATTTGAATTAACTTGGGTTGCATTTGGTGAAGTCACTCAGGTTACAATTTCAAACTATAATAATAATCAACCTCTTCCATTTACTGGTCATGATGATCTAACGATTACTCAAACGACTACGTTTACCATGACAATTCAGGGTACAACTGGTACTACTGAAACTAGATCTGTAACAGTTACTCTTATTCCAAAACCAGTATTCAATATTTGGTTATTGAGTGATCCCAATAAACAAGAAGCTATAAGAAAGCCTGGTATTAATACTCAACTCAACTGGTCAACAACACCAACTGGTTCTGGTGAAACATTGACGTGGACTAGTGGTAATTTAAATAATAACTTACTCACATCACAGGTAAATGTCAATCCAGCAGACACCACCACTTACTGTGGTTTTGTTACTGGTCCTGGTGGAACTTCTGATACAAAGTGTGCAACTATTAGGGTTTCTCAACTTGTTTTCTTAGAAGCAGATGCTCCAGGAGTTGTTGATTATGGTACTGCAACTATTACATCTTCATATACTACCAGATACTCTGATATTGGTATGAAACTTGAAGTGTTCTTTACCTATCTCGATGGAACAACCAGTCCGTCTTCTGAATTTACAGATGATACTCTTCCACATCCAAATAGTTTTGAATTGAACCCAACAGCACCTGATTTTAATGAGGTTGCAAATGAAGAGGTTGATTTTGATATGTCAGGTTTCTGGAATAATCTTGGTCCATCCTCAATTACATTTAGATATACTGCTGAAGGAGAAGCAGGAACAGAAGTTGTAAATGTGATTACTCTCGTGAATATTGACCAGACACCAGATAATATTCTCATTCCTGATAGTCTTGATTTGATTAAAGATCAGGAACCTGTCTTATCTCCTGAAGATGGACCTATTGATACAATGCTCTTGATTGATGACATCGATGTTCCTGTTGAGATTTTATCTGATTATCCAATTAAGGTTCAGAAAAATCTTGATGGTACATGGAATGATGTTAGAGATCTAAATCCATAGGATAAATAATACAACAGGAACTATAGACTGATAGAATGGCTGATTATCAATTTACAAATACGCCGTTATATGTATCTGAAGGTGATTACGTACAGTTCAGATTCCAAGCTCCTGATGCATGGGAAACGTCTATCACCATCCAAGTTCGTGTTGGTCTATTAGATACTTTCTGGTATATTGAGACACTACCAGAAGATTTAACACCTAAAGCTTTCCCATTCCAGAAGGTAGAGGATGCTGAATTCAGCACCATGTATACTTATGGTGATGGTAATCGTCCAGCAGAAGCTGTTGTCTTGGTTGAAGAACTAACTGATAGTTCTGTAGCTGCTGTTGCTGTATCTTCAAACTATCCAGTTCCTATAGGTGAAGATCCAACCAACTATTATGCTGCTCGTATTGATTATAATGGCGATGGAACTTGGGACACTGGTTGGTTTAGTGGTGCTGCTGCTCAAGGTGTAGAAAATGGTGCTCTAATTCAGATTAGAGGTTTATCTCAACCAACAATTAATAGCACTACCTTAGTTACACTAGTTATTGGTACTGCTAACGAAACTTGGCAGATTAAAACTCAAGCTGCAGCACAAAATATTCCAGAACCATTCCCTGATTGGGAAGATATTGATGGTGTTGAGGGTGGACTTTCATATGTTTATAGTGAACCACAAAGAATTGATGGGTTAATTCCAAACTCTGTTGCAACACTACTACTCACAAACTCAACAGCAGAATGGGCTAGATCTAGCACAAACGATACATTCACAAATGGTGATGGTTATGAGGTTCTTAGTGGTGTAAGTTGGAATGCTGGATCTGGTGATGTTGTTAATGGTGATTGGGTTCAGTTAAGAGTTACATCTAGTTCTTCTGCATTTGGTGCAATTACTACAAATGTCACTATTGGTGACGGTGTGAATGGTGATACATGGACAGTTACAACAGGTGAGTTCCCTGATACTGAACCATCTCCATTCCAGTTTGAAAATGTAGACAATGCACTTACTGATACTTTATATGGATCACCAGATGCACCACCAGCAGGTATTGCTGGTATTGATCCAGAAGTTACTATTCCTGTTACATTAGATGCTACTGGTACATCAGCAACTGAGTATTATGTTAGAGTAACAAAAGCAGATGGTACAGTTGGATCTTTGGGATCGTTCCCAACTACTGTTCAATTAGGTGATAAATTAGCACTATTTGCTAGATCAGCACCAAATTATGGTGGACAAATTAGAACTGTAAAAATTAATGTTGGTGGTATTCCTATCACTACTTGGCAGGTAAAGACTGGTACTGGTCCTGACCCAGTTGCTGACTTCCAACCACCACAGAATTTAACTAATCAATATCCAGATCAGTTTGTAACTAGTGCTCCTTTCACTATTACTGGTATCAATGTTCCCATCACAATTGAGAGCACTGGTGGATATAATGCTCTAATTTCAATTGATGGTGACGAAGCTGTCACTGGTCCTAGAACTTTTGATCCCGCAACTGATACTGCAGTAACTCTCACTATTAAGACTTCAGATCAACTTGATACACCAGAGACTACAACTATTTCTGTTGGTAGTGGATCAGGTGATAACAACAATAATCCCTTTGTTTGGCAGGCAAGAACTTATGTAACTCTACCAACACCTCCTTCAAATGTAGGAACATGGTATAGTGTTAAGTCATACAAACAAGATGGATATCCTCTTGGAACTGTTATTCCTATTATGAAGCAGGGTGATGCATCATATGGAGATCTTGATGGTGATTTAATTCCTGATGGGTGGTCTAGAACAGGTGGTAGCCTTGGTAATATTGAAAATAGAGTACCTAGTGATGTTCAAAGTAGATATCCAGGATTTATTGAATGTGATGGTCGTGAGTTAGATGCTTCTCAATATCGTGGATTGTATGAAGTTATTGGTACACATTACGGTGGTGCAGTAGTTGTTACTGCTCAAGATCTTTTGGATGGTGATGGTGAAGTAGTTGGAACATATAATGAATATAGTGGAAACTTTAGACTTCCAGATTATAGAAACAGAAAGCTATGTGGTACAGGTATTGTTGATAGTAGCAGAGGAAGTTCTGCTTTCTTACCTATCAGTAGTTCTGGTGGTGGTATTGGTATTGTTGGATCTGAAGGTGGATATTGGTACTTTGATAAGGTAGATACTCTTGGTACACAACCACTAGAACAGATTGAGGGAACTGGTGATAATGGATTGGAATCTGCTTTCTTCTCTCTTGGTACAGTTAGAATTAATGGATTAGAAACTGTAACTGGTGAAGTTCAGTATTCTATTAATGGTAGTGTCACTGCAACCGTTGGTCCTCTTTCTTCAGTCATTGTACAAGTTCCAGAACACGATCACTTGTATTTCTCTGCTGTTACTGATGGTGAAGAAGGAGAAGCTGTCGTCCCATGGGGTGGTGGTGGATCTGGTGGTAGAGCTGGTTTCCAATTCTCTGAAGTCCAAGCATATCCATATGGAATTGTAGGTAGTGACCCTAAAGATTCAGATAGTATCTGGGATACTTGGGCAAAGATTATTCAAAGTGATTGGAGTGCCATTTACACGAACCTTAAAGAATATTATGGAAATGATTTTGACTTGAGAGATTGGGTAGAAAGTAACTTACCTGCTGGACAGAACGTTAACGCTGAATATGCAGAACTACAGGGTGCATCACTAGGATTGGGTCCTGGTGACCAAGACGATACTGGATTTACAGAACAGTTTACTACATGGTGGTTGTCTGATGTTAATGGACTATCTGGTGCTGTTCTTCAATCTACAGGTGGTCAGAATTCCAACCAAACTGCTGGTGTTATCGATACCAGACCATCTACATTCAGAATTGGTAGTTATCAACCAGCTAGTGGAAGTGTTAGAACTCACAGTCACTTGATTACTGAGAATGTTGTTGGTGATCCTAACACTGACTTTAGTGGTGGTAACTTGGGTGGTGTTGGTGATCCTAATCCACCATATGGTGCTGGATTAAGTGCTAGTGGTCAAACTGGTGCTGTTCTTTCCTTCCAAATGTATGAAAGAAGAAGTGCTGATGGTCCTTATGATGAAATGAGACTAGTTAATAAAACTATTAACGAGTGGACATATAGACTTGCTGGTCAAAGTTACTGGACAGAACCAGGACAAGAAATTATTGTTGAAGAAGAAGTGCGCTATAGAGCTGGTTATTCTGGAGGTGGTAGCGGTATGGTTATTAACTATACTATGCAAGCATATCCTTCTCTGGCTGATGTTCCAACTGGTGACACTAGAATTAGAGTTAATCAGATTATTAATGCTGGACAAGGATATCAGCCAGGTGATGAATTGACAGTACCAACATGGTCTGATACTCCAGGACTTGGTGCTGAAGACTTCATGGTTGTTCAAAACGTTTCTACTGGAAACGTTGGTGGTGTTGGTGAAAATATTCCCGTCATTTTCAACCAGAACGAGTTGTTTATGGATATGACAGAGGGAACATTCAAGTTGTCTAGTAGTATCAAGAAACCTGTCCCTGATGTTACAATGAAACCACAGAGACAAGTTCCAATTATCTCTCCATTCCACAAGACTAAATACATGATCAAGGCATATTAATTATGGTGAAAGAGCAAGATAATACTATTCCTGGTTTTAGACCAATTGAACTGATGCTCGACGAAAACATAACAAAGTCTGAATTCAAAGACTTTATTGGTGTCTGGGAAAACTTTATGCCAGCACCGTTATGCGATGATATCTTGACTTTTTGTGCGGATATTTTCGAGCATGGAGCTTCGTATGATGGTCATCATATGGATGAAATGAAAGTTGTTGAATCACAAAGCATGTATGGTGGTCCCTTGAAGAGAAAAGATACCGCATTTCTCCTCAACTACCATAACATTACATTTGCAAGGTATGTTAATCAAATATTGAAGTCTTGTGTTCAGCATTACATGACTGAATATTTCTCACTGCAACACAGTAGTGTAACTAGTTACGACATTAAAGTACAAAAAACTGCTCCTGGTGGTGGATATAACATTTGGCACCATGAAGATGGAGACATGCTTCATGCTAATCGTGAATTGGTATGGATGATTTATCTTAATGACATGCCAGAAGGCGAGGCAGAGACTGAGTTTTTATATCAAAGAAGAAGAATTAAACCAACTAAAGGTACAGTTGTAGTCTGGCCAGCAGGGTTTACTCACACCCACAAAGGAAATACAGTGTTGACTGAGGATAAATATATCTTGACAGGATGGTACATCAAAAACCAGTAAGGTAGATCAATGGCATTTAATCTCAGAACTCCTTTATTAGAAGTTGATTTTCTTAACAAGATTATCAATGAAGAATCACGTTACTTAGACCAGGATACTGGTACTATCAAAGTTGCTCCTGGTGGACGTAGAGTTGCTTTCGATGATACTGCGAGTGAAAGATTTTTAGCAGCTGCTATCGATCCCTTCTGGCACAGTGCTAAGGACCAACTTGACTTTTTCCAATATTATGATGATGGCACATATTTCTGTCAGCGTAAAAAGTTAAAAACTGACTTTACTACAAATACTCAGTATTTTGCAACTTATCAGTTTTCTGACGGTTCTGCTGATCAAGCAAAGCAACTGTATGAGCAAATTAAGATCTTCTTAGAAGTTGCAAACCAAGTCAAGAACTTGAAAGTTGAAGCTCTAGTAGAAGAAGTTGACAAAGAAGTTCTCTTGTATGAGAAGAGATATCTCAAACTCAAGAGACAGAAAAACTCTCTACTAGAACTCAGTGACTGGAGAATTCTTCCTGATGTGGAAGATAGTTGGGAAGGTGAGAAAGAAATGTGGAAAGCATGGAGAGCACATGTTCGTACACAAGTGTTGAAATCTCCTGATGAATTTGATAGTGGATTGGCATACTTCAAGTATACTTACGAGTATAGATTTCCTGTTGACCCAAATGTATACAGAGAAATGTATGATGGTGTAGATAATCCACCAGCATATTTGGATCCAAATGATACTGATCAATGGGTATATCATGACATTGAAGCATCTACTGACTTCCGCAATCAGCGAGAGCAGACAATGTATAACCTTTCAAGAGCTCAAGGTAAGATCTCGACACAGAGAGAAATTGATGCTAAAGTATTAGAAATGATGAGACTACTGAGAGTAGATGACATCATCCCAATCGATTGGAACATTTATTACGTAGCTGAATGATATATGAGATTGATCTTCTGAGTGAAGATGATTTGAGTTTCTTGGATCAAGAGACTAAGAAGCTCAACTATATTGATGGTAGTATTAGCAATCCATCAGAGATCAAGAAAAACCTAATGTGCTTTGATGGTAAAGAATATCAGGATGCCTGTGTCTTTATCCAGCAGATGATGCATGAGAAGATGCACAGCACATATCCTATCAATAAGATATCCCAATTGTATTTTCTAAAATATAATGTGGGACACAAATATGGGTATCATTTAGATAATTTTCCTATTGCAGGAGTTCATGCACACTACAGCATGACTATCTTCCTAAATGATGACTATAAAGGTGGTGAGTTGGTTATCAAGGTAGGTGATACTGAGACTGTTCACAAACCAAAGGCAGGAAAAGCAATACTGTATTCTACTGGATTGTGGCATAAAGTAAATCCTGTCACACAAGGGACACGAAACGTTGCTGTCACTTGGTTAGAAAGTATTATCACAGATAGTTTCATGCGCTCATGGATCATTGATTATGGTAGATGTATTCAAGGATCTACTGACGAGAGATTGGAACAGCTTAGATTGAATTTGCTAAGAGAATATGGTACAAACATTTGATGATGTCTTTGATAAACAGACACTGAAGTTAGTATTAGATACTGTCAACTCTGATAATTGGTATTTTGGACATGGATCATTTGATCCAGGTGATCCTAGGAGAGGTTATCCTTTCTGGAGGATGGATCTTAAACAGTATGAGTTCTTCAGTACGTATCTTCTAAATATCATACAGGAGAAAACTCAACAGGAGTACGAATTATATGATGTGTATGCTAACGGGCATACATTTGGTACTGCTGGAGATCTTCATGTTGATTGGTATGATGACAGGGGAAGAACATTTCTCTTTTATGCAATTGATGATTGGAAACTTCAATGGGGTGGAAAGACAGTATTTGAATTGGGAGATGGTGAGTATCACTATCAGTTACCAAAACCAAATACAGCAGTATTATTCCCAGGAAAGATGAGACACGCTGCAGAGCCTGTCACTAGATCATTTGCAGGACTTCGTATAACTATTGCTTGGAAACTACTAGTAAAATGAACACACACTACGACGTATATTATTTCGACAACTTCATTGAAAGACATGCTGCTTTGATTAACAAACCAGTTGTCTACTTCAGGTCTGTTGGTTGGAACACCAGTTCAGATGTTGATGCAATCAATGCATCTTGGGCAAACTATGAAGACATCTTGCCAGGTGATCTATGGACAGCACTGAAGAATTCTGAACATGTTTTCATTGAGTGTGATAACGTTGATACCATGATGGAATGGTTGGATGATAATCTTCCACAAAGTCAGGCATCCTGCACCACACCAGAAAATTATATTTTCTATGCTCTATACAATGCTGAAGGACAACAAATTGCCACTAACGAATAATGTTTTCCGATAGATACTACGTTGCCGAAAAGTATAGTCTATTGACATATGAGCATCTCTCTACCATCGAGAAGATGCCATATCGATATAGTAGTTTGGCTGATACTACTTACCTACCAGTGTTAGAAGATACACTGAGGAATAAGTTAAGTCTACCATTCAGATGGAAACCTCCCATCAGAGGAACAGCAGAAATGGATGCTGCCCCTGATTGGGCAAAGTATTTTATCATTGAACATAACGATGGTGATGTAATCTCTTACACAGATGTTGTTGGACTGGAGTGGTCATCTTTTCATGGCAATCAGAAGTTGCCTTTATATAAATGGAATAACTTTGTTGGATATACTCAACTTGATGAGATTAGAGATATCAAACCTAAGATTGATGCAATGACTGCCAAGACAGACATTTATTTGACATCATTAAATGCTATTACACTTGACCCAGATGGAAATTTTGTATCAGTATTGGTTCATGATGGTGCATATAATCTTGCTGATTTAGATATTGGTGATAAAGTGGAAGAGCTTCATTACTTTGCACAGCATCGTCCAAATTCTGTTAAGGGATCAATTGAGATGTTGCATGGTGGTGGATACATTTATCACATGTATCTCAAGTATGCTGATGGTATTGTTCTCAACTGGAATGACAAGAAAGTTGCCAGACAAGAGAAAGGTATTCATGGTGGTTTGTCTGTAAGATATGCTGATGCTCTATTAGAAAGAGGAATTCTTACACAAGAACAGAGAGACTTTGTTGAGACAAAATCAACACATGACACACGTTCTGACTTTAGATGGAAACTATCTGAAACTGGTGAAGTTGAGGACATTTATCTGATCCATACTACTGTCGAAGAATTTGATGACTTGACAACTGCTTGACCCTGTGTTAGGGTAGCGAAGCACCAGTGGTCACCCATGCTCGAATTTTGTTATGAACTCGACTACAAAGCACTTGACTTCACAGATCCAGAAACTCGCAAACTTTATCGTATTGGAAGGGGAGAGCAAGGAGTGCTATTGGTACGCCCTTACACTGACGACATTTGCGCTCACTGGCGTTTTGTAGATGAAGAAACGGCTACTACATCTTCTAATAAAATATACGAAATGTTCTGTGAGTATCGAGAACGGAATGATTTCATTGGAATGGACATGGCAAGGAAATTCCTTGAAATGGGCTTCACTCGTGCCAGACGGTACGCCAATCACTCTTCGGGACGCAAATATGCAGAAGATGGGAGTGTATCTACCTGTGAGGAAGATTGCCTCACGAATGTAAAAGCAAGAGCAGCACAAATCTTCAAAAAGAAGAGAGACCTAGCAGCATATGACCCTGAATACCAACGACAACGTAAACTTTGGAGATCTAATGAAAGTACCCACGAAGGAAGAGTTAACGCACATGCAGCTGCAAGCAATGTTAAGAGAAAATTCGTTTCCCGAAGACGAACTAAAGTATCTGGGTGAACGTGACGGCGAGCATTACTACCTCATCGCTGGTGAGCATGAGGTGCCAGTATCAGCGATCGAAGACCTAAATCAAGTCGAATGAGACAGGGGCTTGACATCCCCACCAAAGCGTGTCATAATTACCTTGTTCATCGATCGCTGCTCTGTCAGTGGTCGTTATCTGGAGAATTCCAAAATGAAAAAAGTCCCCTTTGCTGAGTTGACTACTCAGAAACTTCGTGTGACCCACGAGGATGATCCCCTGTCAGACTTCCCTCTGCTCAAGCTGCGTGAGTTTCACATGGCTAGCACCTATTCGCTTCTGTCTACCCTGAATGAGGCGCGAGGCACCGCTAAGGAGCATGGCAACGTCGATGCCCTTACTGCCTCTCTGAAGCGTGGTTGGGATCCTTCTCAGTGGCCATTCCCTTACATCAATATCGATGGTCGATTTGAACTCATCGATCGTCGTCACACAAAGGCAGCAGCACATGCTCTGCTCATTAACAGCGTACCCGCTGCTGAGTATTGCCTTGCCAAGTGTGATGAATGGGATTTCCTCTCACCTTCTGCAGTGTGCATTCTTGCTGCTATTCGTTTCAATGTGAATGGCACAACTAATGCTACTAAGGATCACTTTGTCCACGCTATTCTGACCGTCTGCAAGCTTGACGAGTTGGATAATACTGACATCAAACTCGTTCGTGGTTTGCTTGACCTTGCTGGTGTCAATGAGCGTTACTCATATCAAGGCACAATCAGTGCCATTGAGAACAAGATCATGGACTGGAGTGAAGATGATGACGGTCCTATTTCCATGACCAAGAACTGTACTGACGAGGACTATTCCAAGGTTCTTGACAACTACACACAGTTCGGTGACAACCAAGAGGACAAGGATGGCACCTTGCTGTTCTCTATGGTTGCAGATCGTCGCTTTAACAAGCGTTACGCCTGGGACCTTCTCCGTCACATTTGGGAAGCAGAACAGATGGGCAAGACTGTTCGCATCCTGATCCGCTCTAAATCCACCACTGCCCGTGGTGTTCGTGAGGATCGTGATGATCTACTGCAGCGTGTTGTAGAGTATTGCAACCTGGCATACAATTCCTACCGTGGTTTCGCTACTGAAGCTATGAATGCATCCATGCCATCATTCTTCGGTGGACAGATTGAACTGCCACGTAAAGGCATTGAGAACCTGCCTGGTGAGGTTTACCTGCTGCACCAACTGGATGACGAGGACGAGCCGTCACTGGTGGACTTTCTTGATTACTACGGCAAAGCCGTTTGAACAACTGTCACACGGGGTCTACGGACCCCTTTTTCATGCCTTATAATATTCACATCAGCAACGCACCGTATGACCCTGACCCTTCGTCCACACCAGCAACGCGCACTCGACGCGCTGTTGACCGCTGACAAAGGTCGCGTCACCATCCCTACGGGCGGTGGCAAGACCCTCGTTATGATCCGTGACGTGCAACGTCGCCTTGCTGATGCTACCACTCCTCAGACTATCGTTGTAGTCTCTCCTCGCATTCTTCTTGCAGTTCAACTGTATGAAGAGTTCTGGTCTGCACTCAACGGTACTGTCGATGTTGCCACTCTCCATGTTCACAGTGGTGAGGTTGATTGCACCAGCACTACCAAAGTTCAGCAGATCCAGTGTCATGCTGGTGTCTGTGCTGCTGCTGGTGTGCATCAGCTTATCTTTACCACATACAACTCTCTCCGTCGCATCAATGAGGCAGGCATTGATGTTGACACCATTTATTATGATGAAGCGCACAACTCTGTGCGCCGTGATTTCTTCAAGGAAGTTGCTGCTGCTTCGCTGACTGCTAAGCAGGCATACTATTTCACCGCTACACCTAAGTATCGTGGTGGTGTTATCAGCATGAACAACACTGATGTTTACGGTAGCGAGCTTATCAGTGTTCCTGCTCCTGAACTTATCAGCAACGGCAGCATCATTCCTCCTACTGTGATGCCACATGTTGTTGACATTGAGCGTCACAAGTCTCTGCTCGCTGCTGAGAATGACCGTGAAGTGCTGGTTGACATCATCAATAAGCTTGATGATGACGCTGCTCAGAAAATCCTTGTCGCTGCTCCTAACACTCGTGTGCTGTGGGCATTGCTCTCCAGCACCAATGTGATGCAGGAGTTTGCTTCCAAAGGTTATGATGTGCTGCACATTACCAGCAAGCACGGTGCATATGTGAACAAAACTAAGGTTGGTCGTCAAGAATTCTTCGACACTCTTGACACCTGGGGCAAAGATCCTAACCGCAAGTTCATCATGTTCCACTACAGCATTCTCTCTGAAGGTATCAACGTTCCTGGTCTCACTCACACTATTTTGCTCCGCAATCTGCCTGTGATTGAGATGGCACAGACTATCGGTCGCGTCATTCGTCTCGACAAACAGGATGCTGCTGACATTCGTGATGGTAAGATTGCTCCTGGTCAGCTTGAGTTCTATCGCAAGCGTACTGGGTTCGTGACTGTACCTGTCTTCACCAATTATGGCAAGCAAACTGCAAAGCGTCTGCAGAACGTTGTTGATGCTATCTTCGTCAAAGGTGTTGCTGCCACTGAATGATGAAGAAAGTATGAGGATATACAGATATCCTCACAAAACAATCTAAAATACCTTGTACCACGCTAAACTAGTATGAACTCGCCAGAGAAGCACGAAAAACGCAGAGATGCACTGGGTCTTTTCTACGAAAGTGTATTGAAACCCGATGCAGAACTGCGCCAGTGTGCTCACAATCAATCATGTTATCATGAGTTGATGGAGTGGCGTGAGGACATTCTACGTTACCTTGACGAACGACGAAACCAGGAATTTCACTATGACAACTACTGAAGGACGCCCATTCATCGGACCTGATACTTATTCTGAGCAACGCAAAGCTCGTCTCCAAGATGCTGTAGATGATTATCTGCAGGATGAAAAGGTTTCAATCCTTGAGTTTTATACTGATCTTAAGGACTGCATTGAAGATATTATTACATATCACAAGAAGAACAAGGAACGAGCGATGGGTATGCTACAATTAGTTCTGGGTCATCGTCCCATCGATGGTCTGGATGATGACATCGACCAAGTTGAAGTCACTGCCGCATTAAATAAAGGAACCAATATCCCCGAACGTTTCTGACATGACTGAAGATGAGTTTAAGGAAGTAGCACAAAAGATGCTAATGATGCAAAACAACAATGATCACAATTTCAAGATCCTACAGTATCAAATTGATGACCTGAGGAAACAGATTACTGATCTTAATGAACTGCGCCAAGTCTTTCACCTACCTGACCCACGCAATCTAAATCGTGAAGCCTTTGACGTTAAAGCAGACTGATTTTGAACTACTCAAACCTGTAGCATATGGTGGTGTTACAGGTTACATTTCTTTCATCAGTGATTACTACATCACCATTTGCTTTAAAGACATCCCACTGCCCACGAGTGCAAACTCACGGTGGGGTCGTCACTATGTTAACATCGTTGTTTACCCTGAATTTTGGCATGAAGTACGCAGTTGTGTGGATGAAGAACAAGAAGAAAGGCACTTCCCGCCAAGAAGCGATCTTTTACAATTTGGAAGATGCCGCTCTGTGGGAACAGCACATAAACAAGACCGAGCATTGTCGCACTGACATCATCCCCATCTTCGGGGACAGTTGATGAACTGGAGGGGTTGACGCCCCTCCTTTTTCATGCCATACTATCTGTATCAAAGCAATTCCGATGAACAACTACGAGCTGCTCCGCGCCATTGCTCGCATCACCCACGCTAACATCAATATCAAGGGTGGCAACTATTTCCAAGATGAGATCTTCAAGGCAATTCGTGACAGTGAGAAGCATGTCAGTGTGACACAAGAGCATCCTATTCCTCTTCGCAATCCTAAGAAGAAGCGTCAGCATCACCATGTTGACATCCTGGTTGTTGATGAGGATCGTGTGACGGCTATCAACAGCAAAGGTAAGTCGTTCAACAATACTAAGAGTGAGGACAGCGAACTGTCTGAGTACAAATGGTATATTGCTGCGCTTAAGAAAGAGTATCCAGGCAAAGAGGTGCGCTATATTATCCTCAAAGATGAGTACAGCATCAATGATGCACGTATGAATGTGTATCATTACCTCAACGACAATGGTGTAAGAGTGTACAACACGGAAGAATATCTCTACAATCGCTATGACATTGACTTCAATGAACTTGATCGTCGCAGGCAAGAGCGTGCTGTGGTAGAATGTGAGAAAGTATTCATGCAAGAAGGATTTGACATCAGCAAGATCTATGAAACCGTTAGTTAAGTATCAAGGTGGTAAGTCTCGTGAACTGAAGACTATCACCAAAATGATGCCCAAAGAGTTCAATCGTGTGGTTGAACCATTTTGTGGTGGCGCTGCTGTTGCATTCAGTGTAGGCAAACCAGCAGTGCTATGTGATACTAAC
>VMBT01000353.1_pt1 | contig 30519 bp, 32 predicted proteins | sample 4404301 | NCBI WGS metagenome assembly VMBT01 (sample SAMN12238535, study PRJNA552566) | marine metagenome | isolation source: Coastal seawater | place: USA: coastal Georgia, Sapelo Island | collected 2008-08/2009-08
ATGGAAATATTCATACAAAACTAGCGTTTTGAAGCAACATTAAACCGGAGCCTCACGTTTTGTCCCATGGCAATAGAACAAAAAGAAAAAGCCCCGCGTTGGGGCTTGTCTTAAATGCTCATTTTATTGAGTTTTTTGGCAGGGGCAGCAGGGTTCGAACCCGCGACCTACGGTTTTGGAGACCGTCGCTCTACCAGCTGAGCTATACCCCTATCCCAGTCGATGGGTATGCTTTTTTGATGTTTTGATCAAGTGCTTGCAAAAATTAATTTGCAGTAAAGAGATACCTTGTAACAGGCAGCAACAATTAATACCATTAAAACAATAAAAAGTGAGGCACAAATGCAGATTAAGAAAATTGGTGTAATTGGCGCGGGGCAGATGGGAAATGGAATAGCGCATGTGCTATCTTTGGGAGGATACAATGTGCTTCTTAATGATATTAATAAAGACATCCTCGACAAAGCCTCGCAAAACATCGAGAGCAACCTCGAAAGACAAGTTAATAGTAAAAAAATTTCAAGTGAAGAAAGTCTTGAAGCACTTAAATTGATTAACTTTACGGTTTCACTCGAGGACTTTAATGATGTTGATCTGGTAATAGAAGCAGCTACCGAAGATGAACCAACAAAACAGAAGATTCTAAATTCATTATTGCCGCATATCCAAGACCATACAATACTAACAAGTAATACGTCCTCTATTTCTATAACGCGTTTAGCAAGTTGTACTGATCGACCTGAAAAATTTATGGGCTTCCACTTTATGAACCCAGTTCCAGTTATGCAGCTTGTTGAATTGATTAAAGGTATTGCTACAAATCAAGATACTTATGAAAGCTGTTTGCAGGTAGTAGAAAAATTGGGAAAGACGGCTGCTAGTGCAGAAGATTTTCCAGCCTTCATCGTTAATCGAATTCTAATGCCCATGATTAATGAGGCTGTTTATGCCCTTTACGAGGGAGTGGGATCCATAGAGTCAATTGATACCTCCATGAAACTTGGCGCCAATCATCCTATGGGTCCTTTAGAATTGGCTGATTTCATTGGATTGGACACGTGCTTGGCAATAATGAATGTTTTGCATGATGGTCTTGCTGACACAAAATATCGACCTTGCCCACTACTTACTAAATATGTCGAGGCTGGTTGGTTGGGAAGAAAAACTAAGAGAGGTTTTTACGACTATTCAGGCGAAAAGCCAGTACCATCGAGATAGATTTAACCATTTGACTCCAACTCAATTGTTTTTTCTCGCAGCCACTTCATAAAACCACGTGGATCACTCTTCCAAGATGAAATTTCATCTTGTTTTATTATATTTCCAATCAGAGGCTTTTGGGGTTTATTCATCGCGTGTACCACTTCATAAATCAGAAGTCCTTGACGTAATGTTGCTGATATTTGGTTTGCTATTTGGTATATGCGCGAATTGGATCCCGGGAAGAATACTGGCAAGACATCCGCGCCAGACTTTTGAATCAACTTTGCAGTAAAAGGGTTCCAATCACCTTCAACGACTTTTCCAAACATTGTCTCTGATGATGCGACCTTTCCGGATGGGAAAAGGACAATTACCCCACCATTTTCCAAATGCTCCATAGCACGTCGACGCATCTCTAAACTTTTCTGAAGTGCATTTTCTTCATGATCAAAAGGAACAGGTATCATGAATTGATCTATTTGATTAACGCCAGTTAGCAGTGACCTAGTCAGTATTTTATAGTCAGTTCTTACCTTACCAATTAATTCAGCGAGCACCATTCCATCAACTAAACCATGCGGATGATTAGCAGTAATAATAAGTGATCCCTTTTTGGGGATTTTTGAAAGTTCACTTTTGCTAGTAAGTAATTTGATGCCCAGCAAATCCAGTGCTTGCCTCCAAAACGGTTGGCCAAACGGAATGCCCATTTTTTCAAATTGTCTCACCTTTCTAAGAAGTCGCAGCTTTCCGGTTAATAACTCTAGAGTTTTTATCGTATTTCTTTGAAAAGGATTCGTGAAAGTATTTGCATACGAAAGTTTTCGCCGATCATAAGGGGTATCCGCGTCGTGAACAGTTTCGATAATCTGATCCACTTTTTGCTTTGTATTAGTCAATCTAATTTACCGCCTAGTTCTCTTCGCCAAATTTAGAATTTATCAATTCTTCTAACGCTAGAACCAATTCTTCTGCATCATTTCCGTTTAGTGTAACTTTGATGGAAGTGCCCTTAGAAGCTGCCAACATCAGCAATCCCATAATGCTACTCCCTGACGCCTCCAGACCATCTTTCTCTACTATGACTTCTGATTCAAACTTCTCTACCACCTCAACAAACCTAGCAGACGCGCGAGCATGAAGACCCTTGTCATTTAATATGGTAAAAACATGAGAAGAAGTATGCATTCAATAACCAGTATTGGAAATATTTTTGGCGTCAAGATATTGCCGACCAGATGATAGTGCCGCCTTGACTGCATCATCAATAATTAAGCCTCTTGATTTAGCTAGTTTTAGAAGCATAGGCAAATTTGCGCCATAAACTATGCGTCTATCATCAGGACGGCAGGCCAGCATAGCTAGATTAGATGGGCTACCACCAAAAATATCAGTCACGATGACTACGCCAGCACCTCTATCAACTTTGTCAGCCGCTGAACAAATTTCATCTTGTTTAGCTGCTCTGTCATCATCATTTTTTATTGAAACTGCTGTAATGCCTACTTGCTTTCCCATCACATGTTCAAGTGCTGCAAGATATTCCTGCGCTAAGCCACCGTGAGCAACAATTACAATACCAATCAAAAGTTTTCCCCAACTAACTTAGGAATTAAAGATTTAACCGTTCCAGTTCTCTATGTTTTACTGACACATTCCAACCTGAATCGGCAAGTTCCTTTGCGACAGTTTCCGTAACGGCAACGGACCGATGTACGCCACCTGTACAACCAAAACTAATTTCCACTGAACTTTTACCTTCTTCCTTAAAAGAAGGGAGCAAGAATAATATTAATCTTGTTACTCGCTCAATAAACTCTGAAAATCTGTCATCACTCGCTATAAACTTTCTCACATCCGCATCCAATCCAGTTTTTTCTTTCAGTTCATGCTGCCAATGAGGGTTTTTTAAAAATCGGCAATCTAGCGTAATATCAGAACCACGCGGAAGGCCTCTCTTGTATGAAAATGACTTTAAAGAAATTGAAAGTAAGTTTCCTTCAAAATTTAGAAAAAGTTTTTTAATACTTGCTTTTAGATCATGAGGAGTAAGATCTGAGGTTTCGATTAAAATATCAGCTTTATTTCGTATCGGTTCCAATAGCATTAATTCTTTTTCAATTCCTTCATGAGGAGAATTTCCATTGGCAAGCGGGTGTCGGCGACGAGTTTCAGAATAACGTCTTAGCAACACCTCCATAGTGCAAGAGAGATATAATAACTCAAAGTCAACATGCTCAAGATTTGATAAAACTTTGAGTAAATCCAACAATCCTTCTACAGAAAAATCACGGCCACGGGTATCAAGACCTATCGCAATATTCTCACTCGTTTTTTCTGGCTTCAATACTGACTGAACTAAATCTAGAGGTAGATTATCAATCGCTTCAAAACCTAAATCTTCTAATGATCGGATTGCAGTGGTACGCCCCGCACCAGCAGGCCCGGAAACCAAGATTAATTTTGTTTTTTTATTTTGTTTTGGGAGTACCAATTTAAATACACATTAAAATTCAGATAGCTCATTACACGCTACAACATAGATGCGAAATGCTAAATCGTCCATATTCTTAGCAAAAATTGTCGGAACCCTGTGACCACTTATATCAGTAAATTTAAACTCGGGCATCCGTTCTTCCGCAACTCTGTCCATATCAACCACCCATTTAAGTTGTGTCCGTAAAACTGTTGGAACAGAAACTAAACCAATACCCCTCATTTCAATACATTCTGGAAGAGATTTTGGTTTTGAAACGTGCAATTTATCATTTTCAATCAATATTTCACATTGATCATCCGCAACCAACGAAGCTCCAAGAGCGATTAAACCAATTGCTAAACCTGACTTCCCAGATCCAGAATCCCCAACTATCAAAACCCCAGAGCCTTTGATATCGACACAAGTCGCATGTTGCGTTGATGGTGCTTTTATTTCCAATATTTACACCCAACACTAGGAAAAGTCTGACTTACCTCTTTACCACTACCTATCGACTGAAATTTACTCATACCTCCTCCTACTAGACAGAGTTTGGCAAGTTTAAAATCAATTAAAGAGCACATGGCTAATTTAATTAGGCTGATGTCCATAACTAACATTTAACATCAGAAATAAAAAAATCTACGAGCTGTTCTCAAAAAAAATAAAAAAACAATTGGAAGTTTTTTTATTCTTCAATGTTAATTTAACTGAATAAAAGTTTACTTGATTTTTTGACTAATAATTACTAAACGCGCGCCAGTAAGTTTTGGACAAATGTCCCGCATATGGAGAGGCAAGTATAATGGCGAAGGAAAAATTTGACCGCAGTAAACCACACTGCAACATTGGTACGATTGGCCATGTGGACCATGGTAAGACCACATTGACAGCGGCGATCACTAAGTTTTTTGGTGAGTTTAAGGCATATGACCAGATTGATGGCGCGCCTGAAGAAAAGGCCCGTGGGATCACTATCTCAACAGCACACGTTGAGTACGAGACAGATGCACGTCACTACGCACACGTGGACTGCCCAGGTCACGCTGACTACGTAAAGAACATGATCACTGGTGCGGCTCAAATGGATGGCGCGATCTTGGTTGTGAACGCAGCAGATGGTCCTATGCCTCAAACACGTGAGCACATTTTGTTGGGCCGTCAGGTTGGTATTCCTGCAATGGTCGTATTCATGAACAAAGTTGATCAGGTTGATGATGACGAGCTTCTTGAGCTTGTTGAGATGGAAATCCGTGAACTATTGTCTGAGTATGATTTCCCAGGTGATGATATTCCAATCGTTGCAGGTTCTGCTTTGGCAGCTATGGAAGGCCGTGACGCGAATATTGGTGAAGAAAAAATCAAAGAGCTAATGGCGCAGGTTGATGCGTATATTCCACAGCCACCACGTGCTGTTGATGAGCCATTCTTGATGCCAATTGAAGACGTATTCTCTATCTCAGGCCGTGGTACAGTTGTGACAGGTCGAGTTGAGCGTGGTGTTATTAACGTTGGTGACGAGATTGAAATCGTTGGTATTCGTGAAACATCTAAGACAACATGTACTGGTGTTGAAATGTTCCGTAAGTTGCTTGATTCAGGTGAAGCAGGTGACAACATTGGTGCACTTCTTCGTGGTGTTGATCGTGAAGGTGTTGAGCGTGGTCAGGTTCTTTGTAAGCCTGGTTCAGTTACACCACACACAAAATTTGAAGCTGAGTGCTACATCTTAACAAAAGAAGAAGGTGGACGTCATACACCATTTTTTGCCAACTACCGTCCTCAGTTTTACTTCCGTACAACTGACGTGACAGGGACTGTTGTGCTTCCATCGGGTACAGAAATGGTGATGCCAGGCGATAACCTCAAGTTCAACGTTGAGTTAATCGCTCCTATCGCAATGGAAGAGAAACTACGCTTCGCGATCCGTGAAGGTGGCCGTACAGTCGGCTCAGGCGTCGTCTCCAAAATTATTGAGTAAGACACAATTTAACCAACCATAATCAAGGGGTGTTAAATTTAAACACCCCTTTTTTTACCAGATAAATTTTAATCAGATAATTTTTCCGTTAATTCTGGAACGGCTTCAAATAAGTCAGCAACCAATCCATAGTCAGCAACTTGGAATATTGGTGCCTCTTCATCTTTATTTATAGCAACAATAATTTTTGAGTCTTTCATACCCGCCAGGTGTTGAATTGCTCCCGATATACCAACAGCGAGATAAAGATCTGGCGCTACCACCTTGCCAGTTTGACCAACTTGCCAATCGTTTGGCGCATATCCACTGTCAACAGCTGCGCGTGAAGCTCCTACTGCTGCTCCCAGTTTGTCAGCCAGTTTTTCAATCATTGAAAAATCATCTTCAGAACCAACTCCTCGTCCGCCTGAAACAACAATTCCAGCAGACGTCAGTTCAGGACGGTCGGATTCTTGGACTTTATCTTCTACCCAAGATGACAAGCCAGGATTTGCGGTAGAAGGGATTTTCTCAACGGATGCAGAGCCTCCAGTCCCAGCCGCTTCAAAGTTAGCAGTTCTAAATGAGATTACTTTAATTTTATCGGATGACTTCACCGTTTGAATGGCATTTCCTGCGTAAATAGGGCGTTCAAAAGTATTACCATCAACAACATTTGTTGAGTCAGTAATAACCATAACATCCAATAAAGCCGCGACGCGGGGGAGTATATTTTTTGCTGAATTTGTGGCTGGAGCCACTATATGTTCAAAATCTGATGAAAGTGCTACAACCAGATCGGAAATCGGTTCTGCCAAACCATTCCCATAGGCCTCATCATCGGCACACAGTACTTTAGACACACCATCAATTTGTGAGGCTTCAGTTGCCGCTGCATTGCAACCAGATGAGGCACATAACACAGTGACGTCTCCCAATGTTTTAGCTGCACTCACAGCTTTTGCTGTCGCATCCAGCGATAACTCAGCCCCGTTCATTTCTGCTAATAGTAAAACAGCCATTAAACCGCCCCTACTTCTTTTAATTTACCAACTAATTCATCAACCGATCCAACTTTTATACCAGCCGCTCTTGCCTCAGGCTCACCTGTTTTAACAACTTCCAAACGCGGTCCAGTATCAACACCATAATCCTCCGCTGATTTTATGTCCAAAGGCTTTTTCTTCGCTTTCATAATGTTAGGAAGTGAAGCATATCTTGGCTCATTTAAACGCAAATCAACAGTTACTACAGCTGGCATTGTTACCTTAACAGTTTGTAACCCGCCATCTACTTCTCGAGTTACAATTGCAGCATCACCCTCAATATTTAACTCAGAAGCAAAAGTGGCCTGTGACCAGCCCATTAAAGCAGATAGCATTTGCCCAGTAGCATTAAGATCGTTGTCAATAGCCTGTTTGCCACATATCACCAAACCTGGATTTTCCTGATCAACCACACCTTTCAGTATCTTCGCCACAGCCAATGGTTCTACGTCGTTGTGCACATCATCAGAAGCTTTAACTAAAATAGCTCTATCAGCGCCCATAGCTAGACCTGTGCGCAGTGTTTCTTGGCACTTCTCAACACCAATTGACACAACAATTACTTCATCGACTTTACCCGCTTCTTTTAGCCTTATTGCTTCCTCAACGGCTATCTCATCAAATGGATTCATTGACATTTTTACGTTGGCAAGGTCAACGCCACTACCGTCCGCCTTCACGCGAACTTTTACGTTATAGTCGATGACACGCTTTACGGGCACCAAGACTTTCATAATCAGTTACTCCTGTGTTTAGAGTCGCTTTGGCGACTCGTAATCGAAAGTTTAGTCAGATTTATAGTTTTGTAATAGTGTTAAACAGGTCAAAATCGTCACACCAAGATAATTCAACGCCGCCTAGTTTGGTTTTCTGACAACAATTATCATCTGTTAGCGCCAGGAACCCACAGCACATCATCCAATCCGTTGTTATTGGCAAGTCTTGCAGCTACAAAAAACCAATCAGAAAGTCGATTTAAAAATTTGATCGAACTCGGGTTAATCTCTTCCATCGTAGCCAATTCAAAACTTAATCGTTCTGCACGTCTCGCCACTGTCCGACATACATGTAAATGAGCAGCTAATGTAGAGCCTCCAGGTAAAATGAAGCTTTTAAGCGGTTCCAAATCCTCGTTCATTTGATCAATTTCATTTTCTAATCTACTAACCTGAGCAGGAACAATCCGCAAAGGTGGATACTCCTCATCTTTATCCTTTTCAAAGTTTGGTCTGCACAAATCAGCGCCTAAGTCAAAGAGATCATTCTGAATACCCATTAGAGCTTCATCCATTTTACCTTCTGAATGCAATCGAGAAACTCCGACATGAGAATTCAGTTCGTCCACTGTGCCGTATGCTTCTACTCTCAGCGAAAACTTTGCAACCCTAGCTCCATTTCCCAAGGCTGTTTCACCACTGTCCCCAGTTTTTGTGTAAATTTTATTTAAAATTACCATATCAATTTCCAGCTCCGCTAAAATATACAAAGGCCAGTATTAAAATCACAGCAATAAATTGCGCAACTATCCTTAGTCGCATTATTTTATTAGCATATTTTTTGTTAAATTCCCCACCTCGCCCAAAGCCACCGATACCCGTCAAAAGAACGATCGCAACAACAGCCATGGAAAGGATTACTAGCACAAATAAAGGGTCAGATGCCATTTTAATTCCTGATATTATCACATCAAAGTATTTGATGGAGGTTGCTTTGTATACTTATCACTTAAAGTTAATCCAAATTATGCTTTTGCAAGTACCCAATCCATAAATTTAGTAGGCAACGCTCTCTTCAAAAATGCTGCCAAGTATGTAGACGTGGTAACGTAGTAACACGCCTTTGGCGATTTTGACTCTAAAGCCCGTATCAATTTTTTTGTAACTGCACTCGCAGGCAATTCAAACCGATCTTTTTTACCTTCTTTATATAATCTTGGAATAAATATTTTTTTATATTTTTCAGAAAGAACTGAATTCTCCCAATCAATCCACTTTTCAAAGTGTGGAATAGCATTTTTCCGAATATCTGACGTGATCGGGCCTGGCTCAATAAGTATAATTTTTATAGGTGAGTCACGCATTTCAATCCTCAGAGTGTGTGTCAAACCCTCCAAAGCAAATTTGGATGCATTATAAGCACCTCTCCAAGGCACAGTGACCAATCCCAGAACTGAGGAGCAGTTTACAATGCGACCATAACCTTGACGCCTCATGATAGGAATAACTCTTCTCGTTAATTCATGATATCCAAAGAAATTAGTTTCAAATAATTGCCTTAATGCTTCAGTTGGAAGGTCCTCAACTGCACCAGGAGAGGCAAATGCTCCATTATTGAACAGAGCACCTAAAGTTCCATTGGACTTTTCTAATACCTCGTCAACAGCAGAGTTAATAGAACTAGTATTTGAGTAATCAAGTTGTACGGTTTCAAAACCCAAATTGGAAAGGCGATGACAGTCTTTCTTGGAACGGCAACTGGCAAACACCCTCCAGCCAGCTTCCCTTAAACCAAAGGCTGCATCGTAGCCTATACCAGAAGAACAGCCTGTTATGAGAATACTTTTCAAATTATTTAAGCTCCTTTAACGACCTAATTAACGAGAATAAGAAAAACTCAATTTCTAATTAAAATTAAAATTTCTCAATAGTTTTCTTTACCTCTCCAATTTCACAAGATATCACAACATCTATGAGCGAAATAGATGATAACTACAAGATAGGCCAAATTTCAACTGAGCCTTTGAGGCGTGCAATCAGTGATCGCTATTTAACTTACGCTCTGTCAACAATAATGCATAGAGCGCTGCCTGATGCCCGCGATGGTCTAAAGCCCGTGCATAGACGAATTCTCTATGCGATGCGTGAACTTAAGTTAGCCTCTAGTGGAGGTTTTCGTAAATCTGCAAAAATTTCGGGCGATGTAATGGGGAATTACCACCCACATGGTGATGCTGCAATCTATGATGCAATGGCGAGATTGGCTCAAGATTTTAATGTTAGATATCCGTTGGTTGATGGCCAAGGTAACTTTGGAAATATTGATGGAGATAACCCTGCTGCCAGCAGATACACTGAAGCCCGTATGACAATAATTGCTGAAGCGTTGTTAGAAGGTTTAGATGAAAATGCCGTTGATTTTAGAGAAAATTATGATGGCACTTTAAGTGAACCAGTGGTATTACCCGCCTCATTCCCAAACTTACTCGCAAATGGAGCAAGTGGGATCGCCGTTGGAATGGCAACCAACATTCCTCCTCATAATATCTCAGAGCTTTGTGACGCATGTTTGCACCTAGTCAAAACACCAGATGCGCGCGATGATACTCTGCTTAATTTTGTTCCTGGACCGGATTTTCCCACTGGAGGCGTTATTGTAGAAAATGCAGCGTCTATTGCAGAAACTTACAAAACTGGCAGAGGATCATTTAGATTACGCGCTAAGTGGGAAGTTGAAAAACTGGAAAGAGGACAATGGCAAATCGTCGTCACAGAAATCCCATATCAAGTACAAAAATCTAAATTAATAGAGAAATTAGCAGAGTTAATACAAACAAAAAAAATACCAATATTGGCTGATGTTAGGGATGAAAGTGCTGACGATATCAGACTAATTTTAGAACCAAAATCAAAAAATATCGATGCAGAAGTATTAATGGGCTTATTATTTAAGAATTCAGATTTAGAGATACGTTTTTCTCTTAACATGAACGTCTTGATTGATGGTGTGACCCCTAAAGTTTGTAGCTTGAAGGAGGTGCTGAGGGCATTTTTAGACCATCGTCGTGAAGTTTTATTAAGACGATCCAAGCACAGACTTGAAAAAATAGATAAGCGTCTCGAAGTACTTGAAGGTTTAATAATCGCATTTTTGAATCTAGACCGCGTCATCGATATAATCCGATATGACGAAGATCCAAAGATGGCTCTTATGGCAGAGGACTGGAGTTTAGATCATCCTCGCGCGTTTGATGAGAAAGACTATGTGTCTCCTAAAAGTGAAGAAGGTGAATTAACCGAAATCCAAGTTGAAGCCATCTTGAACATGCGGCTTAGATCATTACGTCGTCTTGAAGAAATGGTACTTCGACAAGAAAGAGACGAACTCATGCAAGAACGGGTTGAGTTAGACGATCTGTTAGCTGATGAATTACAACAGTGGAGTCGTGTCGCTGAACAAATTAAAAATACGAAGAAAAAGTTTGGAAAAGAGTATATCAGCGGACAACGCAAATCAGATATTACCGAACATGTTGAGATCGAAGAAGTTCCACTGGAAGCTCTTATTGAAAAAGAACCAATTACAGTAGTTTGTAGTAAAATGGGCTGGATAAGAGCAATGACCGGCCATATCGACCTCGATAGAGAATTAAAATTCAAAGACGGCGATGGCCCCAATATAATTTTTCACGCAGAAACAACAGATCGACTACTTATATTCGGAAGTAATGGCCGTTTTTACACAATATCGGCCTCAAATTTACCCGGGGGTAGAGGAATGGGGGAACCCCTACGATTAATGGTAGATCTACCAAACGAAAGTGACATTATTAATATCCATAAATACAACCAAAAGGACAACTTAATAATAGCTTCCACAGCGGGCGATGGATTTGTAGTTCCAATGAATGAAGTATTGGCCCAAACCAGAAGCGGAAAACAGATTTTAAATGTAAAAGGAAGCGTAAAAGCGGCGGTTAGTAGAATAGTTTGTGGAGATTATGTTGCAACTGTAGGCGAAAATAGAAAAGTATTGATTTTTGCTATAGAAGAGCTTCCTGTTATGCAACGTGGCAAAGGGGTCAGGTTGCAGAAATATAAAGACGGCGGGCTTTCGGATATAACGACATTTTCTTTCGAAGATGGATTAAGTTGGTTAGATCCTGCTGGGAGGACAAGAACTGAAACTGAATTAGGCGAGTGGAAGTCAAAAAGAGCAAGTGCTGGAAAAATGGCTCCGCGCGGTTTTCCACGAAATAATAAGTTTTGAATTTGCAGCCCATACTACTTTAATTAATAAAGCACGATAAGATAGCATGGGCTTTTTTTAAAAAAAAATTAAAATAGATTATAAAGTAATAAAAGTTTTATTAGGTATTATAGCAAAGTAAGCGGAGTTCTAAAATATGGTTGATATTCCCAATGTTAAAGCCGCTGAGCCTATACCCTCTCAGGTCATGTCTGAAATCACAGATCTGATGAGTAACGGTGACCTCTTTAGATATAATTCAGAAGGTTCAGCTGCTCATAGACTTGAAATTGAGTTTTCAAAAATAATGGGTGTAAGGTACTCACTTGCCGTATCATCATGTTCTGCTGCTCTTTTTTTGGCGCTTAAGTCCCTGAACCTTCCCAGTAAAGCACGAGTGCTTATGCCCGCCTTTACTTTTGCTGCAGTTCCTTCCTCAGTCATACATGCTGATTTTATACCTATACTTTGTGAGTGTAGAGACGATTACAGAATTGATTTAATCGATTTCAAGGAAAAAATTAAAACTGCAGATGCTGTATTAATTAGTCACATGAGAGGTCACACCTCTGATATGGACATTATACTATCTGAATGCAAACAGGCAGATATCCCATTAATCGAAGATGCCGCGCACTCACTTGGGACAACATGGAATGGTAAGAAAATCGGAACTATTGGGGATATAGGATGCTTTTCTTTTCAATCATATAAAATGCTTAACTCAGGTGAGGGTGGAATTTTCATTACTGATAATCCCGAATTGTTTGCAAAGGCAGTTATAATGTCGGGGGCATATGAGCATAATTGGATAAAACACCAAGGTGATCAGGCCCACTTCAAAAAGTGGCAAAACAAACTGCCCCTTTATAATTTAAGAATTAATAATTTATCCGCTGTTTTGATTAATGCACAGCTCCCCGAATTAAATAGGAGAATAGAAAAAGGAAGGCGTAACCATGATTTTACTGCGGAGCGCCTAAATACTTCCCCTTGGATTTCCGTACCTGAAAAGTTAACACCAGAAGAACGTGCTCCTGACTCTATTCAGTTTAATTTGATCAACCTGGATACAGATGAGATTGATTTATTCGAAAAAATAACAAGTCAATCTGGTTTGAATGTGCAGATTTTTGGAAGAACGAAAGATAACGCGCGTGCCTTTTGGAATTGGCAGTTTTTACCGGAAAGCTTTGAGTTACCAAAAACACGAAAAATGCTAATGTCAGCATGCGACGTTAGATTACCTTCAAGACTGACTTTAGACGAGTGTAAAGCTATTTCAGATGTTATTTTGTCTGCTATATCAACGATCAAAAGCGGCGTAGCCGCATAAGAACAAAATTTATTTTAAAAAATATTCGTTAAAATTGTTGTTTTTGGATATAAATTAACATTTAAACTGGTACTATTGATTCATGTAAAAATAGGGCTCAGTTGAGCTGAGTTATTTTGTAAAGGATTTTGACTATGGACGGAACGCCTCGTGATAATGATATTTCTAAAATAGTTGAAGCTGATCGTGCTCATATTTGGCATCACTTAATTCAGCATAAGCCATTCGAGACAAACGAACCTCGCATTATAGTTGAAGGCAAAGACATGCGGGTTTGGGACCAAAATGGCAAAGAGCACATAGATGGTGTTTCAGGAGGTGTATGGACAGTAAATGTTGGCTATGGAAGAGAACGGATAGCTAACGCCGTAAGGGATCAATTATTAAAACTAAACTACTTTGCTGGTGCTGCTGGATCAGTCCCTGGTTCAATCTTTGCCGAAAAACTTATCGAAAAAATGCCAGGCTTAAGCCGAGTATATTACTGCAATTCTGGTTCTGAGGCTAATGAAAAGGCCTTCAAAATGATAAGGCAAATTGCTCATAAACGTTATGGCGGTAAGAAAAATAAAATCCTTTACAGGGACCGCGATTATCACGGAACAACAATTTCTACTCTTTCAGCTGGGGGCCAAGACGAAAGAAACGCACAATATGGCCCATATACACCAGGGTTTATCCGTGTGCCGCATTGCCTAGAGTATAGAGCGCAATGGGACTTAAGTGGTGAAGAATACGGTCAACGGGCAGCTGATGCAATCGAGGAAATAATTTTAGCAGAAGGACCAGACACAGTAGGAGGTCTTTGCCTTGAACCAGTTACCGCAGGTGGTGGGGTAATAACGCCTCCTCCAGGCTATTGGGAACGTGTTGGAGAAATTTGTAAAAAATACGACATTTTATTGCATATAGACGAGGTCGTTTGTGGAGTTGGACGTACTGGAAAATGGTTTGGATACCAAAACTTTGGCATAAAGCCAGATATGGTAACGATGGCTAAGGGAGTAGCGTCTGGTTACGCTGCAATAGCATGCTTAGTCACTACAGAAACTGTTTTTGAAATGTTCAAAGACGATGCAAGTGATCCAATGAACTATTTCCGAGACATATCTACTTTTGGGGGATGTACAGCGGGTCCTGCAGCTGCAATCGAAAATATGAACATAATAGAAGAAGAAAATTTGTTAGAAAACACCCTGGCGATGGGTGACAGATTGATGTCTAACTTGTGGAATTTATATGAAAAGCATGAGGTAATAGGTGATGTGAGGGGAGCTGGATTATTTTGTGGTGCAGAACTCGTTTCGGACCGAAGTGATAAAACTCCTGCTGAAGAAAAACTTGTGCAAGCTGTTGTAGCTGACTGCATGGCTCAGGGTATTATAATTGGAGCAACCAACAGATCGTTGCCTGGATTAAATAATACACTTTGCTTCAGTCCAGCACTCATTGCAACGCCCGATGACATAGACGCGATTACAGACGCAGTTGATTCAGCTTTATCAAGAGTTTTTGGGTGATTAGTTTTTGAAAAAATCTCATTGTTTGAGAAAAGTTCATTTAATAACGCGCAAATTTAGGAAGAGCTAATTTTGTTGGTTTGTAACCTAATATTTCTTAGCGTATTTTAATAAGATACTGGCTATTACCCATGGCAATACCCGTAGAAAATTTTTTTCTAGATAACACAACCCAAGGAACACTACAAACCAGGGTGCAACAGATGATTGCTTCTGGTATTTTGTCGGGGAGGTTTGAGCGAGGTGAAAAACTTCCTTCAACCAGAAAGCTCGCTCATCACTTGGGCGTAAGCAGAATTACCGTCTCATTGGCTTTTACCGAACTCCAGTCTAATGACTATCTTACATCAAAAGATCGTTCTGGATTTTACGTTTCAAAAAACGCTCCTCCTCCACCAACATTTTCCACAAAAACTGGAAACCAAGATAAAGTGGACTGGGCAAAAATGATTGGGCAGAGATTTAGTATTGAAAACTGGCCTTCAAAACCGCAAAACTGGTCTTCATTTCCATATCCTTTTATTTATGGACAAACAGATCAAAGTCTTTTTGATCACTCTAATTGGCGACAATGTGCTCTGATGGCACTTGGAGCTAAGGATTTCAGTTCCTTAACTTCAGACTATTATGATCAAGATGATACTGAGCTCATAGAATTTATTCTTAGACATTCTCTTCCAAGGCGCGGGATTACCGCATCTACAGATCAAGTTTTGGTGACAATGGGAGCACAGAATGCCTTATGGCTTGCTGCCCAAGTCCTATTAAATCAGCGCAGAACCGCAGCAATTGAAAACCCATCTTACCCACCTTTGAGAGACATTTTGGAACAATCTCGCTGTCATGTAGCTCCTGTAAATCTCGATGAGTATGGATTAATACCAGATCAAATTCCAAAAGAGACTTCGGTGATATTTGCCACGCCCAGCCATCAATGCCCAACCACAATTACAATGCCGTTAGAGCGAAGACAGCAATTATTAGAGATTGCTAGTAATCTCGACGCTCTGATTGTTGAAGATGATTATGAATTTGAAATTTCGTCAAAAAAATCAGCCTCTCCCGCTTTAAAATCTTTAGATAGCGAAGGAAGAGTGATTTACGTTGGATCCTTTTCAAAATCCCTTTTCCCAGGACTTCGTTTGGGCTATCTTGTTGGATCAAAACCTTTCATCAGCGAAGCAAGAGCTCTCAGGGCAAGTGTACTCAGGCATCCGCCAGGACACATTCAGAGAACGGCAGCCCATTTTTTAAGATTAGGACATTACGATGCTTTAATAAATCGTATGGCAAAGCAATATAGTATAAGAAGATCCATAATGGCGACGGCCATTAAAAAATACCATTTAGAAATTGCAGGAAATACTTCCCCACAAGGCGGATCCTCATTTTGGATGAAAGCTCCAAAAAAACTGGACACGGATATTCTGGCCTCAAGATTAATTAAAAATGGAGTTCTCATTGAGCCAGGTAAGAATTTTTTTGCCCCTCCTGACCAACCAGAAAATTACTTTCGCTTGGCCTTTTCATCAATAAATGAAGAAAAAATAGAAAACGGCATAAGAATAGTTGCAGAAAATATTATGAAATTGACAGGCTCAAACTAATCTGGACATAATTTGGTTGTTAAACTGGCTCTAACCTTTTAAATAACATGAGCTTATATCAAAAAATTAAATAGTACCTTTAGCCACCTTAAATTACCTGCAGGAGAAAAATCATGAAAATGACTACAGAAGAAGCATTTGTAAAAGTACTTCAAGCTCATGGCATTGAACATTCATTTGGAATAATTGGATCTGCAATGATGCCAATTTCAGATTTATTCCCAAAGGCAGGAATTAAGTTTTGGGATTGCGCTCATGAAGGAAGTGCCGGGATGATGAGTGATGGATACACTCGCGCAACCGGAAAAATGTCTATGATGATCGCTCAAAATGGTCCTGGCATCACTAATTTCGTGACAGCAGTCAAGACAGCTTACTGGAACCATACACCGTTATTGCTCGTAACTCCGCAGGCGGCAAACAAAACGATCGGCCAAGGTGGCTTCCAAGAAGTTGAGCAAATGAAGTTGTTTGAAGATATGGTCTGTTATCAAGAAGAAGTGAGAGACCCCTCCAGAGTTGCAGAAGTCCTCACTAGAGTGATTGCACAGGCAAAGCGACAATCAGCTCCTGCGCAATTGAATATTCCCCGAGATATGTGGACCAAAGTTGTGGATATAGAAATTCCTGAGCCTATTGAGTTTGAGCACTCAAGCGGTGGTGGGAAATCAGTTTCGGATGCTGCAAAATTATTAAGTGAAGCAAAAAATCCAGTTATTTTAAATGGAGCGGGCGTGGTGTTATCAAAAGGTGGAATAAGTGCTTCAATGAAGCTGGCTGAACAGTTAGACGCCCCTGTTTGTGTTGGCTATCAGCATAATGACGCATTCCCAGGTAATCATCCTCTTTTTGCCGGTCCACTTGGTTACAATGGCTCGAAAGCAGCTATGCAATTGATAAAAGAAGCAGATGTTGTTTTGTGTCTTGGCACCCGACTTAACCCATTTTCAACCCTACCTGGCTACGGCTTAGAGTATTGGCCATCAGAAGCAAAAATAATTCAGGTTGATATAAACCCGGATCGTATTGGCTTAACTAAAAAGGTCTCAATAGGGATCGTGGGAGATGCTGGTAAGGTTGCGATGGATATTTTTTCACAACTTTCTGAAACAGCCGGCGACATAAATCGCGAAACTAGAAAAGTAAACATAGCAGAAACAAAATCAAAATGGGCCCAGCAACTCTCTTCTATGGATCATGAAGATGATGATCCAGGCACAACTTGGAACCAGAGAGCTAGAGCTGACAAACCTGATTGGATGAGTCCAAGAATGGCTTGGCGTGCCATCCAAGCAGCTCTCCCAAGAAATGCGATTATATCATCTGACATCGGGAATAATTGTGCCATTGGAAATGCCTATCCTAGTTTCGAAGAAGGAAGGAAATATTTGGCGCCTGGATTATTCGGGCCGTGTGGTTATGGACTTCCATCTGTTGTGGGAGCAAAAATAGGCTGTCCCGATGTACCTGTGGTCGGGTTTTCTGGTGATGGAGCCTTCGGTATAGCCGTTAACGAACTGACGGCAATTGGCAGAGGCGATTGGCCAGCTGTAACTCAAATTGTTTTCCGTAATTACCAATGGGGTGCAGAAAAACGTAATACTACACTCTGGTATCAAGACAACTTTGTTGGAACTGAACTAAATTATGAAGTTTCATATGCTGGAATTGCAGAGGCTTGTAACTTGAAGGGAGTTGTGGCTAGAACTATGGAAGATCTAACAGCAGCTCTAAACCAAGCGATTAAAGATCAAATGGAAAATGGGGTTACAACTCTTATCGAAGCTATGATCAATCAAGAGTTAGGCGAACCGTTCCGTCGCGATGCAATGACAGCACCTGTGGCAGTAGCGGGAATAGATGCCAAGGATATGAGACCTCAACAAGTTTAGTATAAATGATGGGCTCTTCTAAGATTGAACATAAACTACCTTTACAGGTCTTAGAAGAGCTAGCTTTGGGCCAAAAGCCAACAATAGTAATGAGTGAAGGCCATGATCCGCGGATAATTTCTGGGGCAATTGCAGCTCATAATGCTGGGATTTGCCAAATTGCACTACTTGGCAATCAAATTATGATTAAAGCTGAATGTAAAAACTTGGGTTTAAGTTTACCCACCGATATCAACATCATTGACCCCAAAAAATCAAACCTACTTCCTGAATTTGAAAGAGAATACCTTCATCTTCGAAAGAAAAAAGGGGGCTCTGCTGAAGACGCACGAGTTAAGATAAAAGAACCTTTATATTTCGCCGCTCTGATGGTCAGACTTGGGTACGCGGCCGGAACAGTAGGCGGCGCGGTAGAAACTACTTCTAATGTCGTCCGCGCTGCGATTCAAATAATTGGTAAATCAACTGATGCACATCTCATTTCAAGCTGTTTTTTAATGTATCCAACAAATAATTATCCGATGGTATATTCAGATTGCGGATTAGTGATAGACCCCAATGAAGAAGAGCTTGCCTCCATAGCAGAAATGGCTGCCCAATCATGTAAAGATTTATTGCAAACGGAACCTCGTATAGCCATGTTGTCTTTTTCAACGAAAGGAAGTGCACGTCACTCCATGGTTTCTAAAGTTGTAACAGCGACAAAAATTGTGCAATCAAAAAATCCTCATATCAAAATTGACGGTGAATTACAATTTGATGCAGCTATATCTCCACAAATTGCTAGCTCTAAAGCTGAAAAATCCACTATAGCAGGAAATGCAAATGTAATGATTTTTCCTAACTTAGATGCAGGAAATATTGCATACAAAATTTCTCAGCGACTAGGAGGAGCAGAGGCTATAGGGCCAATTCTTCAAGGATTAGCCAAACCAGCAAATGATTTATCAAGAGGGTGCAGCGCCACTGACGTAACTCAAATGATAGCTGTCACAATTTTACAGGCTAATCGCCTTCAATGATGGCCGACATATTAGCGTTAAATAATACTGACTTATTACTATTAATTCTTATTTGCTTTTTTGCTGGACTTATCAGGGGCTTTTCCGGTTTCGGCTTGTCAGCCTTTGTAATGTCTTTGTCCGTTACAATCATCCCTCCCATCGAACTCATTCCAATTTGTTGGTGGATGGAGTTTGTTGCAGGAGTTTTTATGATTAAAAGTGGCTGGAAAGAATCTGACAAAGGGACTTCAATAGTTTTATGGCTGGGTGCGATTTGTGGATTACCAATAGGTCTGTTCGTCACAAAAATTCTAGATGTCCAGATAAGTAAATTTGTCGCTTTGGCATTAATATTAATATTATCAGTAATTTTATTTAGAAATTTTAAACTCCATTTTTTATCATCAAAGTTAGGCACAGTTTCTTCAGGAATTTGTGCCGGAATAGCTACTGGTTTGGCGAGTATTGGTGGATTAATCGTAGCGACTTATGTTCTTGCAAGCCAGAACTCTGCAAGACGTATGCGGGCATCTCTGGTTGTCTACATATTGCTTAATTCACTTACAACTTTTGTTTTTTTAATTATATTCGACGTAATGGATCAAAAAGCATTGGTACGCGGGGTTTTATTAGCTTTGCCCTCTTCTATTGGGGTTGTACTGGGGTCAATTTTGTTTATGCAGAAACTAGAGAAATATTATCGACCTTTTTCTTTAGGATTATTGATAACGTTTTGCATTGTCGGTTTGATCCGCTTGATAGGGTGAGTAAGTAAAAATGAAAGACCAACCATACATAGAAACCTCTCCTAAAGTTTCAGACGAGATAAAAAAAACGACATGTTATATGTGTGCGTGTCGGTGCGGTATAAACGTACACTTAAAAGATGGGAAAGTTGCATACATAGAAGGCAACAAAGACCACCCCGTTAATCAAGGCGTCCTATGCGCTAAGGGTAGTGCGGGAATTATGCAAGTGAACGCGCCCTCCAGACTAGATGCCCCATTAATGAGAGTTGGCCCAAGAGGCTCCGGCGAATTTAAAAAAATTTCCTGGGAAGAAGCATTGGATTTGGCAGTCGAATGGTTAAATCCCCTTAAAAAGAAGGCACCCGAGAAACTAGCATTCTTTACCGGTCGAGATCAGTCGCAATCCTTCACAAGCTACTTCGCCCAAATGTTTGGCACACCAAACTATGCAGCGCATGGCGGGTTTTGCAGCGTAAACATGGCTACCGCAGGAATATACACTATGGGTGGCGCATTTTGGGAGTTTGGCCAACCCGATTGGGATTATACAAAATTATTTATTCTGTTCGGAGTTGCAGAGGACCACGATAGTAATCCTATCAAAATGGGTATTGGGAAAATTAAAGAAAGGGGCGCTAAAATTGTTGGTGTTAATCCCATTCGTACAGGATACAATGCGGTTGCTGATGAATGGCTAGGGATAACTCCTGGAACAGATGGATTGTTAATTTTATCCCTGATAAACATTCTAATAAAAGCGGGTAAAATTGACCTAGACTATCTAGCAAAGTACACCAATGCTCCTGTTTTCCTAGACCCAGAAAACGGTTTAATTCTGAAAGACAAAAACGATAAACCACTTGTTAAAGACAGAATAACTGGAAAGGTGTGTGCGTTTGATACTAAAGGCATTCAACCTGATTTAAATGCAACTTATCGAGTGCGAGGAGCTACCAGCACCACTGTCTTTCACAAAATAATAACCAAGTATCTTTCATCGGAGTATGAGCCCGAAAAAGTTGAGAAAATTTGTGGTATATCAGCAAAAAAAATTCGTGCACTGGCAAATGAAATTGCAAAAGTAGCTTTCGAGGAAGAATTTGAACTTCCAATCGAATGGACTGATTTTCGAGGTGAAAAGCACAAATCCATGAAAGGAAGACCTGTAAGCTTTCATTCTATGAGAGGTGTATCGGCACATTCTAATGGTTTTCAAACTTGCCGAGCCCTACATATGCTCCAAATCCTTCTCGGTACAGTTGAGGTACCTGGTGGTTTTCGGTTTAAGCCTCCGTATCCAAAGCCTTCATCAATTCATCCCAAGCCTCACTTTAAAGTAACACCTAATGCTCCTTTGGATGGCCCACATTTAGGTTTTGTCCATGGTCCAGAAGATTTGGCATTGGATGATCAGGGCAATCCCGTTCGTATTGACAAAGCATTTAGCTGGGAAAACCCCATGAGTGCACACGGATTAATGCATATGGTCATTTCGAACGCCTATGCAGGTGATCCATATAAAATTGATACTCTATTTATGTACATGGCTAATATGAGCTGGAATAGCTCTATGAATACCAGTGGCGTTATGGAAATGCTCACAGAAAAAGATAATAAAGGTGATTATATCATTCCGCGGATAATTTATTCTGATGCTTACTCCTCAGAAATGGTTGCCTATGCAGATTTAATTTTACCAGACACCACATACCTAGAAAGGCATGATTGTATTTCCTTACTGGACAGGCCGATAAGCGAGGCTGATGGCGCAGCTGATGCTATAAGATGGCCAGTTATTGAGCCCGACCGTGATGTGCGAGGTTTCCAATCAGTTCTAGTAGATCTAGGCGCTCGGCTCGATCTGCCAGGCTTTATAAATGAAGATGGCTCTCCCAAATATAGAGACTATGAAGATTATATCGTAAATCACCTCAGAAAACCTGATATAGGACCATTAGCAGGTTTTCGTGGGGATGGCTCTGCAGAAGGTAGAGGGCCAGTAAATCCGAAACAAATAGAAGCTTATATTGAAAACGGAGGCTTTTACGTCTCTCACGTTCCCGAAGAGGCTAAATATTTCAAACCGTGGAACAATGCTTATCAGGATTGGGCAGTAGAACTCGGTTTATATGATAGCCCATCTCCATATATTTTTAATCTTTATTCAGAACCAATGCGAAAATTCCAGTTAGCTGCTGAAGGAGTCGGGGAGCGTCTGCCGCCAGAACATTTGAAGGATCGATTGAAGAAAGTAATGTCACCACTTCCAATTTGGTATTCAACTGAACCTGATAATGAAGAAAAGGGCGAATATCCAATCCATGCCCTAACGCAAAGGCCAATGGCAATGTACCATAGCTGGGGAAGTCAAAACGCCTGGCTAAGACAAATTCATGGGTTAAACCCCCTTTATGTACCAACAAAGATTATGAGAGATTATAATTTAAAAACAGGTGATTGGGTCAAACTGAGTTCAATACACAACTCAATTACTGTTCCTGTTGCAGAAATGTCTTCTTTAAATGAAAATACTGTATGGACTTGGAATGCAATTGGAAAAAGAAAAGGGGCTTGGGCACTTGATCCAAATGCACCAGAAGCCACAAAAGGTTTTTTACTAAATCACCTAATCCATGAGTTGCAACCTAATAAAGGTGATGGTCATAGATGGTCAAATTCCGATCCAGTGACAGGCCAGGCTGCTTGGTTTGACCTTAAAGTAAAACTAGAAAAAACAACGGCACCGAAGGAAAGCCAACCAAGCTTTGAAGAAATTAAATCACCAGTTGAAATAGCTCCAAAAAGTATTTCGTGGAAAGTGAGAGGTTAATGACTTTACTCCCAGAAAAAACGGAAAAAAAACTTGGTTTAGTTATAGATCTCGACACTTGTGTTGGGTGCCACGCGTGCGTTATCAGCTGCAAAGGCTGGAATACAGAAAATTATGGGGCACCTTTATCGGATGAAAATGCTTTTGGCGCGGAACCTGTTGGATCATTTCTGAACCGGGTTCATTCTTATGAAATTACGCCAGCTGATAAACCCGCTCATTTAGTGCACTTTCCAAAATCTTGTTTACATTGTGACAATGCTCCCTGTGTTACTGTGTGCCCCACGGGAGCCAGTTACAAAAGAGTTGAAGATGGGATTGTACTGGTAAATGAAAGTGACTGCATCGGATGTGGATTGTGCGCTTGGGCGTGTCCTTATGGTGCTCGAGAAATGGACCCCGTTGAGAAAGTAATGAAAAAGTGCACTTTATGTGTAGATAGAATTTATAATGAAAATTTGCCTGTAGAAGATCAAATACCGTCTTGCGTGAGAACTTGCCCTGCTGGAGCAAGGCACTTTGGTGATTTAGGAGATCCCAATAGTAGTGTTAGTAAGCTAGTGGAGGACCGAGGTGGAGTTGATCTAATGCCTGAACAAGGAACTCTTCCTGTTAATAAATACTTACCTCCTAGGCCTAAAAATCAAATGGACGATACAGATATTTTAGCTCCCTACCTAGAACCTGTAGCCGATGAGCCCGATGGTTTTTTCAAATGGCTCGATAAAGCTTTGGAGGCAATATAAGATGCATCCAGCTCCATCAGTTATTATTTTTACTACTTTGTCAGGATTAGGTTTTGGATTGTTGGCATTTCTTTGCTTAGGATATCCAAGCATGGGAGGGTTAGTTGGTTTTGTTTTTTTCGCAATTGGTTTTGGTCTTGCTATCGGCGGTCTTTTGTCATCGACTTTTCATCTAGGTCACCCTGAAAGAGCACTAAAGGCATTTTCACAGTGGAAATCAAGTTGGTTAAGTCGTGAAGCATGGCTTTCGTTGTTTGCTCTTGCACTGTCCGGCATATATGCTCTTGGTCGCATATTTTTTGACATTAACTTGATATCCATCGGAATATTGTCTGCCATTTTTTGTTTTGCGACAGTTTTTTCCACCTCAATGATTTATGCCCAATTAAAGACAGTTCCACGCTGGAATTCAGGAATAACACCAATAACCTTTCTTACATTTTCGATTGCAGGCGGGGCATTGTTAGCAGGTCAAATTTCTATAGCACTCCCATTACTGGCTCTATCCGGAGTAATTCAGATCTTTTGTTGGATATCTGGAGATAAGGCATTTGCAAAATCAGGTACGAACCTGGCTACAGCGACTAGATTGACATCAAATCAAAACGAAATACGGTCGTTTGAGTCCCCTCATACTGGTACTAATTATCTCTTGCAGGAATTTGTTTATAAAGTAGGACGAAAACACGGCGCAAAGTTGCGTATAATAGGGATTATACTTGCTTTTGGTATGCCAATAATTTTCTTATCTATCCCATTTTCCCACTTCATGGCATTACTGGCCGTCATTTCTCACGTAGTTGGGGTTTTTATAATTCGCTGGTTATTTTTTGCACAGGCTGAACATGTTGTAGGCCTGTATTATGGCAAACGTTAGAACTGACGTCGACAAACATTTTAATTTGACACATAAAATAAAAAACCCGTGCTCAATACACAGGTTTTAAATTGTTTATAAGCCTAATGAAATTTTGCTTGTACTTCTGAAATCGCATTTTCAGTTAATTTGTCAGCGATATCTGAAGACATTTGACTGCTTAGGATTTCTGTTGCTGCAGCAACAGCTACGTTAATCGCTGCGTCCCTAACTTCGCGCTCCGCTGCCGACTGCGCAGAAGCAATCTTTTCTTCCGCCGCGCTCATTCGACGCTGAACAGATTTTTCAAGGTCAATTTTTGCTTGTTCTGCAGCTGCTTTAGCTTCATTTTTAGCATCTTCTACGATACGGGCAGCCTGCTCACTGACTTCTTTTTGTTTACGCTCATAAGAAGCAAGAATTGTTTGCGCCTCTTCTCTTAATGCTCTAGCTTCATCCAATTCAGTCTTAATAGACGCCGCCCGCTGGTCCAGCATTTTACCAAGCATTGAGGGCACTTTCAGGTAAATCAAAACTAGGCCAAACAAAATAAAACTTATTAAAACAACAAAATCTGTATTTCGAAGAGAAAAGAATGGACCAGAAGCTGCCAATACAGGGCTCGCAAATATAAGCAATATTCCAGGAACTACTATGTTTCTCACCATTCCCATTAACCTTTCATTTTCGCGTTAACCACAGATGTTAAAGTTTTGGTGTCTACCTTACCACCAAGGACCTTAACCAATTCAGATGTGATATCTTTCGCAACCGACTTAACGTTAACAAGAGCATCTTTTCTAATTTCAGCAATTGCTTCTTCACTGGCAGAAGCCTTGACAGAAATATCTGCGTCAGCCTTTTCAATAGCAACATCAAGCTCTTGTTTAATTTCAGCTTTGGCTGACTCTATTATTTTAGAGGCTTCCAATCGCGCGTCTTCAAGAGCTTTCTTATATGCTTCTTCTGCTTGTTCTGCTTCTGACTTCAAATTTTCCGCAGCTGCTAGATCGTTTGTAATTGTGCCTTGTCTTTCAGATAGGACTGCCGAAATTCTGGGAAGTGCTAATCGTGAAAGAACAAAAAATATTGCTACCAATGTGACCACTAACCAGAATATCTGATTACTTGCCCAATCAGTACATAACTGAGGCATACCGATTGCACTTCCATAGCTATCAATACAAGTGCTCATAGAAACATCACTCTTAGTTGCCATATCTTACTCCTTAATGACCAAGTTAAGTTGAGGTAATCTTCAATTAAAGACAACCTCATCTTTCAAGGCATTCTTCTAATCGCAGCTTATACAGCAAACATTAGCAGAAGGGCGACTAGAAATGAGAAGATACCCAGAGCTTCAGCAAAAGCAATACCAATAAACATTGTTGCCGTTTGTCCAGCTGCAGCAGAAGGGTTTCGAAGTGCCCCTGCTATAAAGTTTCCTACCACGTGACCAACGCCAACTGCAGCGCCACCCATACCCGTACAGGCTAGACCCGCTCCAATGTATGCACCCATTTGTACAATATCGCCTTCCATTCGAATTCTCCTTAATTATTAAATTTCAATGATGTGGATGAAGAGCGTCTTTCAAATAGACGCAAGTTAAAATAGCAAACACGTATGCTTGAATGAATGAAACTAATGTCTCTAGAGCATACATTGCAGTAATAGCAACGACAGAAAGTGGCGATATCAGCGCTACTCCTGCAAATGCTGCAAATACTTTGATGACTGCGTGACCTGCCATCATGTTTCCAGCAAGTCGGATAGAATGACTTACGGGTCTTACAAAGTACGAGATGATTTCAATAAGTGCTAATGCAGGTCTTAGAGCTAATGGGGCAGACGAGATCCAAAAAAGAGATAAAAATCCTATGCCATTCTTGGCGAAACCTATTATTGTCACCGATAAAAAAACCACCATCGCCATGACCGCTGTTACGGCGATGTGAGATGTCGTTGTGAAGGACATCGGTAACAAGCCCAAAAAGTTAGACAGTACGATGAACATGAAAAGCGTCATGATATATGGAAAATAAGGAACAGCATCTTTACCTGCTACGTCTTCCACCATTTTATGAACAAAACCATAAGCTAATTCACCTATAGATTGAGCCCGAGAGGGTACCAAAGCACGCTTCGAAGTGCCAACCACCATAATCAATATCAAAGCAACAACAGATAAAGCCATCCAAAGAGTGACATTGGTGACTGTGTACCAGTGTACTGGACCTGCACCAAACAGCGGTTCGACAATAAACTGATCCATAGGGTGAAAGACTAAACCTTCATCTTTTGCGTCAGCGCTGTTAGCCATCTATGTTATCCTCTTCCGTACTGTCCTGAGCAGACAATTCTTTTTTCTGCAGCTCGCGTGCCGATCTCATCATAGTTTTAACACCGGCCGCGAACCCAAACAGTGTCAATATCAGTATGAAAACTGGTTTTGTATTAAATAGAAAATCCAGTCCATACCCCAAACCAAAGCCTATAAAAACTCCAGCCGTTAATTCAATTATCATTCTCCAACCGACTTCGGCAGCAGAAAACTTGTTTTGTACTGGCTGTTCAGGCTCAACCGCTTTTTTTGCTGCGGCTATCTTTTCTTCTAAAGATTTAAGAGGATTTTTAGCGTCACCCTCACCCATACTTTAGCCCCGTAAAAACAATCCGGTTTTAAAAAGTTATGACCAATTAGTCAATAATGATATCTAAAACAAAGAAAATATAAGGTATTGTTTTATATATATTTTTTAAAAAAAATTTTTTCCATATCTGCTAGTTGATAAAATTTGTAGCGAATTCTATTATTCAACTATTTGGTTGAATAAAGTATTTTCGTTATGGCCCATAAGCTAAATCAAATATTTTCGGCCCTGGCTGATCCAACTAGACGAGATATTCTCATAATGCTCCTAGAAGATGATATGGCGGTTACCGATATTGCAGAACCTTTTGAAATGTCACTAGCTGCAATCTCAAAACATTTAATTGTTTTAAGTAATGCTGGATTAGTTTTGCAAGAACGCCGGGGAAGAGTAAAGTGGTGTAAGTTAGACCCGGAAGCCATGCATGCTGCTTTTGTTTGGATACAAACCTTTGGACAACTTGACCCCATCAATTTGGATACATTTGAAGAATTTTTAGAAAAAGAAAAGTTATTGAACAATTCTGAGTCAATTTAATTTTATTGTGATCATTTAGTGTCAGTTCTTGACAGAAGTAGAAAAGCCGTGTTTATAGCGGTCAAATTTCAGCGGAAGTATAATCTTCCGGTCCTTAACAGTTGGATCGCCCCCCGTCAGCGAGTTTCGCCCACGGGGGTAAGTGGGTTTAAAAGAAACTGAAGGGATTGGCCTAACTGAACTAGATTGGACTTAAGGAGTTTGATTTGTTTGAAAGTTTATCAGAGCGGCTTTCCGGTGTTTTTGATCGGCTAACTAAACAAGGTGCTCTATCCGAAGATGATGTAAAAACGGCTCTTCGAGAAGTTAGAGTAGCTCTTTTAGAAGCTGATGTTTCTCTTTCTGTTGCGAGAGATTTCATAAAAGCAGTACAAGAAAAAGCAACAGGCCAAACAGTAACAAAATCAGTCACACCCGGACAGCAAGTTGTAAAAATTGTACACGATGAACTTGTTTATTTTTTAGCAGGAGAAGAGGATCCTGAAAAACTCAAAATTGATAATCCACCTGCACCTATTCTAATGGTAGGCCTTCAGGGCTCAGGAAAAACGACGACTTCAGCAAAATTAGCAAACAGATTTAAGCAAAAAGATGGGAAAAAGGTTTTAATGGCTTCATTGGACGTAAATCGTCCAGCTGCTATGGAGCAACTCCAAATTCTCGGCTCTCAAATCGGAGTTGATACTCTGCCTATCGTCAAAGGGGAAGATCCTTTGGCGATAGCAAAAAGAGCAAAGACACAAGCCTCTTTGGGAGGATATGATATCTATATTTTAGATACTGCCGGACGCCTCCATATCGATCAAGAATTAATCGCCCAAGCTGCAGCCGTTAGAGATGTTGCCAATCCTAGGGAAACACTTTTGGTTGTTGATGGTTTAACAGGGCAAGATGCTGTCAATGTTGCTACCGAATTTGATGATAAAATTGGAGTTAGTGGCGTTGTTCTAACACGAATGGACGGCGATGGGAGGGGCGGCGCTGCTTTATCAATGCGAGCGGTCACTGGCAAACCAATACGATTTGTTGGTGTTGGCGAAAAAATAGATGCTCTTGAAACATTCGAACCGGAGAGGGTTGCCGGGCGCATCCTCGGTATGGGCGATATAGTTTCCCTAGTTGAAAAAGCACAAGAGACAATTGAGGCAGAACAAGCCCAAAAAATGATGAAGCGCTTTCAAAAGGGTCAGTTCAACATGAATGATCTAAGAACACAGCTCGAGCAAATGATGAAAATGGGTGGTGTTGAAAGTATAATGGGTATGATGCCCGGCATGGGAAAAATGGCCAAACAAGCCTCTGAGATGGGCATGGATGACTCAGTTTTTAAAAAACAAATTGCATTGATAAATTCGATGACTAAACGCGAACGTGCAAACCCCCAAATTCTACAGGCAAGTAGGAAAAAAAGAATAGCTTCTGGTGCAGGAATGGAAGTTAGCGATTTAAATAAATTGCTCAAAATGCAGAGGCAGATGTCCGATGTTATGAAAAAAATGGGTAAAGGTGGGATGCTCAAACAGGCCATGAGAGGCATGTTTGGTAAAGGAATGCCAGATCCTAGCGAGTTATCGGGAAAACTTGACTCAAAGGCACTTCAAAAAGCAGCAAAAGATCTTGGAAATATGTCACCAAACAATATTCCTGGGGGACTTCCAGGCTTAGGCGGTGGGCAGCTTCCCCCAGGACTGTCCGGATTTGGCAAAAAGAAATGACCTTAACAAATGCCCCTATATTAGAGTCAGAGAACTTGATACTCCGCGGACCTGAAAAAAAGGATGCTGAAAAAGTCATTTCTTTTCTTATAGACGAAAGTCGCTCTTGGGGTTTTGGAGCGTCGCCTGATCGTAGCGATGCTTGGCGATGGTTTTCAACTAATGTCGGCCATTGGCATTGGCATGGGTATGGATATTTTATAATTGAAACGAATGTTGGCGAAGTTGCTGGACTAAGTGGCATCTGGAATCCTGAGGGTTGGCCTGAGCCAGAAGTGGGATGGGCAGTTTTTGATAATTTCGAAGGCAAATCAATTGCTTATGAAGCAGCGTGTAGAGCCCGACGATGGGCCTATGACGAACTTGAATTCAAGACGCTCACAAGTGGCATAGTACCAAATAATCAACGCTCTATTAATTTAGCAAAGCGTATGGGTGCTTATTTTGAACGCAGCTATACAAATTTATTTATGGGCGAAGAAATGCTCTTTCGTCATCCTAAACCCCATGAGTTACACAAATGATTTTTTCACGAATTCAGCGTAAAAGATTTGATTTTCTGAGGAGGCTTTCGAATGGCTAAATTATCACAAACAGTCTTAGATATTCTTCGTGACCATAGAGATAGTATAGATCGGCTTGATGCGATTTTAGTTTATACACTTGGGGAACGTTTCAGACACACAAAAGCTATTGGAAAACTAAAAGCGGAAAATGAATTGCCACCTGCCGACCCTGACAGAGAAGCATATCAGATTTCAAGACTGGAAAGTCTTGCAGATGAAGCAGATTTAGATCCAAAATTCGCAAAAAATTTACTGAACTTTATTATTCAGGAAGTAATTCATCATCATAAAAAACACCAACTTTGAGGCACATGCCTGAAAAGCCATTCAAAAAGGAGAATTAAAAATGGCCATGAAAATACGTCTTGCCAGAGGCGGCAGCAAAAAACGTCCATTTTATCGGATTGTCGCAGCAGATAGCAGAATGCCACGCGATGGTAGATATATAGAAAGATTGGGGACATATAATCCACTATTGCCAAAAGATAGTGAAGAACGGGTAAAAATGAATATTGAGCGTATCCAATATTGGATCAGTGAAGGCGCTCAGGTTACTGATCGTGTGTCACGTTTTTTGGAAGCCGCAGGGATTTTAGACAAAAAGACAAGAAACAATCCTAAAAAAGCGCTTCCAGGACAAAAGGCACAAGATCGGGCTGAAGAAAAGCTAGCTAAGGATAATGAAGAAGCGCCAGCAGCCGAGGAAGCACCAGCTGAAGAGACCGCAGCAGACGAAGCGCCAGCAGCCGAAGAAGCACCAGCTGAAGAGACCGCAGCAGACGAAGCGCCAGCAGACGAAGAAGCTAAAGGCTAAGTACGTAAACTTTCCAACAATTGCCACTGGGAATATCTGG
>VMBT01000354.1_pt1 | contig 30439 bp, 23 predicted proteins | sample 4404301 | NCBI WGS metagenome assembly VMBT01 (sample SAMN12238535, study PRJNA552566) | marine metagenome | isolation source: Coastal seawater | place: USA: coastal Georgia, Sapelo Island | collected 2008-08/2009-08
TCCAGATGTGTTCTTCACCTCAAATCAAGGTAGTTGTAAACTCTACCTGAATTTGGGAGGACTCAAGTTCAGAGATGCCTCGGAGGATCTTGGAATAAAGACCGAGGGTTGGGCCACCAGTGCGACCATGGCAGATGTCAATGGTGACGGCTGGTTGGACATATATGTATGCCGGGCAAACTTCAATAGCCCTGAAGAACTCAGACGCAACCTACTGTACATCAATCAAAGCGGGAGTTCATTCCGGGAATCAGCTCGTGAATACGGATTGGATGACGCCGGTTTCTCGGCTGACGCGGCATTCGCAGATCTTGACAACGATGGAGATCTAGACGTTTACCTCGCCAACAGAGCTCAGAATTATGCCTTGGACATCAGGGAAAGTGCGGCTCTTGAGAGGAGGGATGACCGAACGACCAACAAGCTCTATCGAAATGATGGAGGTTCATTTACGGATGTAAGTGTGCGAGCCGGGATCACCACTGATGCTTTTTCAATGAGCGTGGTCGCATCAGACCTGAATGGCGATGGACTGACTGATATCTATGTGAGTAACGACTACTACTATCCTGACTTCTATTTCCAGAATCAGGGGAATTTGCGTTTCAAGGAAGTGCTCGATGATCATTTTGCCCATACTTCTACCAATCCAAAAGGCTGTGACATAGCCGATCTCAACAATGACGGTCGACCTGACCTAATGCAGGTGGACGAATTGCCTTGGGAAAACTATAGACGAAAGCTGCTTCGCGGTCCTCTGGGATTTGGCTTCTTTCTCATGCGATGGGACTACGGATACGGACATCAGTACATGAAGAATTCTGTGCAGTACCAAAATCCCTCCGGAAGATTTTCCGATCGCGCCAATTTCTCAGGGCTGGAAGCTACCGACAAGAGCTGGTCCGTATTATTGGCAGATCTGGACAATGACGGTATGCGAGATGTATTCGTGGCCAATGGATTACTTCGGAATATCACGGATCAGGATTTCATGCGTTTTGAGTCGCAGATATACCAGCAGTACAAATCCTATCCTCCCATCGAGGAAGTTCATAAAATGCTTCCGGAGACCAAGGTCAAGAACCGGGTCTTTGCAAACAAAGGAGATCACAAGTTCGAAGAATGTTCCGCTTCCTGGGGTTTGGATAAGAATGGTATGAGTACCGGTTCTGCTTATGCAGATCTTGACCTCGACGGCGACCTGGACCTCATAGTATGTAATCTCAACCAACCTACTTCGGTATTCCGGAATAATACCAATACTCAAAAGCCTGACCGAAAATCCTTGGTTGTACACATGAAGGGATCCGGGGCAAATACCTTTGGGGTAGGAGGCCAGGTGCGTGTGAAGACCTCAGATGGAGATCTGGGAGGGGAGAATACGACCAGCCGAGGATTTCAATCATCGGTAGAGCCTGTGGTTCACATAGGGCTAGGAAGGTCAGATGCTCAGGAACTTCAGGTGCGATGGGCATCCGGGAAGGTTACGACTATCTCTGAGCCAGGTTCAGGCCATGTATATGTGTCGGAGAGCGACGCAACAGAGGCTCAGGAAACCATATCGGAATCAGAACGATTGTTTATACTGACGGAAATTCCGGGATTGGATTTTGAACATCGTGAGAGCGGGTATCTCGATTTCGACCGTGAACCGCTTTTGCCGCTCATGCACTCCAAGCCGGGACCCGCTATAGCAGTGGGAGATATTAATGGTGATGGGCTTGATGATGTGGTATTTGGATCGAGCACGGTTTCACGTGTTCAAGCCTATGTGCAGAAGTCAGGTGGATTCAGTGAACTCAAGAACTATTTGTCACCGGAACCAAATCCGCGTATAGAGAACGGACAGATCCTACTATTCGATTACGATCTGGACGGGGATCTGGACCTTTATTTATCGGGAGGTAGCAACGAGTACGATGATCCTCAAACGCAGAACTATGAAGGAGCGATCTATCAGAACGACGGATCCGGTCAATTCACATTGCAGCCAAACGCACTACCTGAATTCGCGAGAACGCCTGTGAACGCTGCAATCGCAGCAGATCTTGATAATGACGGGGATGAGGACCTCTATTTAGGTGGAGGTATCCTTCCCGGTAATTATCCGGAATCGTTTTACAACCAATTCTTCGAGAATGTCGGTGGGAAATTCGAGGACCGCTCAAAAGAATGGGCGGAGGAAGTATATGATCTTGGAGCTGTACGTTCAGCAATTTACCGCGACATTGATGGAGATGGTAAGGGAGAGTTGGTAGTTGCTGCTCATTGGAAATCTATCCAGGTGCTGCAATTCAATGGAACCAAGTTTGAGGACAAGACTTCGCAATTCGGTTTTAACCAATGGGTTGGATTATGGAATTCGATCATATGCGAAGATTTTGATAACGACGGGGATCTCGATTTGATCGCAGGGAATTGGGGATTGAACTCTCAATTCAAAGCCAGCAACGGAAGGGAGTTATACCTGGATTATGGCGACGTAGATGGCAACGAAAATAAGGACCACTTGCTGAGTCGATATTATGAAACTACGCTGGCTCCGGTGTATTCGAGGGATGAAATGGCAAAGGAATTCGAGTATTTCATGAATCTCAATTTCCCTCAATATTTCGCATATGCTGCAACAAACCGTACTGATATACTGAGCAGGACCAAGGGATCTTATAACACAGCCAAAGTGAACGAATTGGCGCATGTAATCTTTGAAAATAATGGTGGGGTATTCAATGCTGTACCATTGCCAACTTTGGCACAAATGGCACCAGTCCTGGGAATGAATACTGTGGATGCCAATGGCGATGGCCTCCTCGACATATTGATGGTTGGTAATTCGTATGACCAGCGAGTTCAAAGCGGATGGGATGATGCTTTTGAAGGATTGCTACTGATGAATCAAGGTAACGGGAATTGGTCGGCCAAGGATAATTCAGGTTTTCTGGCAGTAGAGAATGCACAATCACTAGCGAGGATGCGTTATGGTGACAAACTCATTTACCTCATAGGGAATAATCACAAGCCTATGCAGGTGTATTCTTTTAGTAAAGGCGTGAGTTGGAAAGAGAAAAAAGAAAGCAGGGTTCAGGGTTATTTTACCCAGAACAGTCAGTGGCATCCTTATCCGGTCTCGCAATGAGTAAGTGAATTCATGAAACGCAGATACAAGATCATAGAAAATCCTTCAGAGCTAGGAGCAGGAGTTCGGGGTCCCGCGGTAGGCCCGATCAGTGTGCGATTGGAGGATATACGACGTGGGGCTCGTATATACGATCATATACCATTCGAATCCATTGGTTCGAGGAATGAAGTATTAGCCCGAAAGAGCCCATTTACCCATGGAAAGTACATTGATGCAATTCTGGAACAGAACCGGAACTTGGTGCAAAAACTTGGTAGCGAGCTTGAATCGGGAAACTTTCCGGTTGTGATCAGCGGTGATCATAGCAATGCGTTAGGCTCTATTGCCGGTTTGAAGAACACCTATCCTGACAAGCGCATTGGTGTGGTTTGGATCGATGCACATGCTGATCTGCACACACCTTTTACCAGTCCAAGTGGAAACCTACACGGAATGCCGCTAGGAGCTTCACTGGGAGAAGGATATGCATCTGATGCCATTAATAGTCCTGACCCTCAGACGATCGCATTTTGGCACGAGCTTACACACCTGGGAAACGAAAGGATACATCCGAAGATCGATCCGGCGGATCTGGTATTGATCGATATCAGGGACCTTGAAGAACAGGAGTGGGCAGATATCGAAGAGAATCACATCAAGAACTTCGTTCCGGCCAGGTTGCTTAATTTGGAGATGGAGGAAGTGGCACGAATGACTTTGGATTATCTTCAGGAATGTGATCTGCTCTATATCAGTTTTGATGTAGACTCCATGGATCCTTCAGTGAGTACCGGAACCGGTACCAGCGTCGACAACGGGTTGAGTCTTCAACAAGCGAAGGACCTGCTCACAGCGCTATTCAAAGACGACCGTGTTGCCCTTTTCGAGATCACAGAGATCAATCCGCTTATCGACGTACAGAACAAAATGGCCAAGGCTGTGCTGGAGATCATGGACGATCTTTTTCTGTGATAGTGACCCATCAGGCAAGACACCTGCACTGATATGCCTTTAATCCTTAACTTAGTGCATCGGAATCGAAAGATCCTGAGATGAGCAAGAAAGATAATTTGACTGACCAAGACCCTCATTTTGACTTGGCCGAATCGCGGTTTCGTGTGCTTGTCGAACATGCTCCCGAGGCAATTCTCATCTTGGATTACGACAATAAAAAGTACATAGAGGCGAATCCGAATGCCATGAAGCTATTCGGATACACGAAAGATGAGCTTACGAATATTCATTTGGGAGAATTGAGTCCGGAAGAGCAACCGGTTGGAAATAATTCTGCTTCATTCAGTGCAAAGATGATCGCCAAAGCGATAGAAGGTGACCCCGTAGTATTCGAATGGGTGATCAAGCGCAAAGATGGTCAGACTGTACCGTGCGAAGTTCGCGTTGTGCGCTTACCTGCAAAGGGCAGGACATTGGTTCGGAGCAGTATCATTGACATATCCGAAAGTAAAAGGTCCAAGATCAAGTTAGAAAGGAGTGAACGACAGCTTCGGTCATTCATTGATGATACGCCATTCCCTGTGGCAATGCTGGACAAGGATCTCAATTATATCAGGATCAGTAAAGAATGGGAGAGGGTTTATAACAATGATTCCGGTGAGGATTTGATCGGTAAGAATCATTTTGAGATGAACCCGCATTTTCCGTTGCGTTGGAAGATCGCCTATCACAAAGCTCTAAAGGGTGAATGAATTCAAAAAGAACGCGACTACATACTACTTGAAGACGGGACTAAGCAATGGTACCTTTGGGAAGCCGGCCCCTGGTATGACCACGATGATAGTATAGGCGGGATCATTCTTCACCAGGAAGATATCGCAGCTCAGATCCGGGAAGAAGAGGCGATCAAAGAGCAGGAGTATTTGTTCCGCAGCGTATTTGACAGTTCTACGCTCGGACTGATGGTATGTGATATCAGCTCCACTCGGGAAAAGTTTCGTCAAATGAAGCGCGACGGTTATGAGCTCGGTCCGGATGGCTTCAGTCAGGAAGAAATGCAGCAGTTGATGCCGCATATAGAGATCCTCACTTATAATCGTCAATTCAGAGAACTATTCGGATTTGATGAGTCTCAAATAATTACGGCCAAACGATTATTCACGTTTATCAAGGATGATTGGAAGAAGCTGTTCGGACAGGAATTGGTCGCCATGTATAATGATCGATCATCGTTTGAAGCCGAATTTGAGATCATTGATGCGGGTTCCCAAACGCGACACATCTATCTCAGTGTGAATTATTCTCCTGAGGATTACGACAAGGTCGTGTATGGACTGCTGGATATTACCGATCTCCGCGTGAGCATTGAAGCTCTGCGCGACAGCGAGACGAGATATCGAACCATGTTCGAGGGTAATCAGCTTGGAGTGATCTATGCGAACCGTATGACCAGTGTGATCCGATTCAATCCGGCATTTCAACAAATGTTCGGGTTCTCCTCTCAGGAAATGAATGAGCTGAATGAGAATGATATACTATATCCCGAATACCATGAGGAAAGTGATCGACTGTTCGGGCTGTTGAGACAGGGACAGATCCGCAGTTTCCAGATGGAGAAAAAATACAAGCGTAAAGATGGTTCGGATCTGTTTGCAAATACGACAGTGACCGGTCTCTTCGATAATAGGGATAATTACTACGGCTCTGTGACGATCCTTGAAGATGTGACCCAGAAAATGGCCAATCAGATCTTCATTGAGCGCCAGAATGATGAATTGAAGAAGATCAACACCGAACTCGACCAGTTCGTATATAGCGCAGCGCACGATCTGCGCTCACCAATTGCCAACGTCATCGGTTTGATGGACTTGATCCGTCAGGAAAAGATATCTGATAGGGCACGCGAATACCTTGACCTTCAAGAGAAGAGTTTATCGCGTTTGGATGAATTCATCAGCAGTATTGTGAACTATTCCAAGAATTCCAGATTGGAGCTGAACCTGTCGAACTTTGATCTTCGGGAAATGATCGAAGACAGTATCGCGCAGCACCAACACATACCTCATGCCGGGAATATGAAGGTAAAGGTTGTGACGGAAGGAGAATGTGAGCTGAAAAGCGACAAGGATCGTTTGAATGTGGTGATCAACAACCTGGTCTCAAATGCGATACGGTACATGGACTGCAATAAAGAAGAGCAGAAGCTTGAAGTTGTATGCAGGCCGGTGGAAGACCTTTGTGAGGTTACCTTCCGCGATAACGGAGTTGGTATAGAAAAAGAGGACCTGGAAAAGATCTTTGAACTGTTCTACCGCGCAAACCATAGCAGCGAAGGCACGGGCATCGGATTGTATCTGGTCAAAGAAACTGTGGAAAAACTCGGAGGTACTATCCATGTGGACTCTGAATTCAGGAAGGGGACAGAGTTTAAGTTCACGGTGAAAAATTACAATGATCGAGTTACATCTTGACCTAATTTAGCGCCATGATCTATCTCATCGACGACGATGACATCCAAAACACGATAAACGTTCGCATCATTGAGATCGTGGCTCCGGAACGCGAAGTAAGGGTCTTCAAAAATGCAAAACGTGCTTTAGAGGCGCTCAAAGAGGTACGGGAGAATGCCATGGAAAAAGAACCAACTTTCCTGTTGCTTGATCTGAATATGCCCCAAATGAATGGTTGGGAATTTCTGAAGCATTTTGAAGATCGTCAAAACCCTTGGCCGGTTTATATTTTGACTTCAAGTATCAATGAGCAGGACAAGAGCAGGGCGGATAAATTCCCATCAGTCGCCGGATTTTTGAGCAAACCCCTTACTACCACCGCATTCGAACAGATCATTGCGGAATATTGAGCAACACAAAAACCACCCGTTGTTCACAGGTGGTTGAGTCTTATTCGTAATCTCAGTGGATCTCCAGTTGTGACTTTCCCGATTCTTCCAGAATGATCTGGATCGTGGTGTCATGTGGAGCGTGCTCCGGAGTTCCAAGGATGGACTGGCATTCTTGGATCTCGTTGAGTTGAGCTTTCAATTCTGGATCGATCATCAGACGCTGCTCCAGGCGAGTAGCCATCAGAGGATCCAATTCATTGTAAGCGTAGAGAAGAAGAGTTTCTTGAGTAAAGTCCTGTACCATAGACCGATTTTAGTTGTTCATTCGGTCTTAGAACGCGACTTACACCCCCTTATTGTAAGCTTATTGATTTTTCTTCAATAATCTTTCTCATATTATTGAGCGCATAACGCATCCTTCCCAAAGCAGTATTGATGCTGACATCAGTGATCGCAGCGATCTCTTTGAAGCTCAGATTGCCATAGTGACGAAGCACAAGTACTTCTTTTTGCTCCATCGGAAGTTGGTTGATCAATTCACGGATCATATCGTCGCGGTGATCGCGTACGTAAGTCTCCTCACGATTCATATCATCCACTTCGAAGGTGCGGAATATATCCTTCCCATCCTGGGAAGTGATCTTAGGCATCCTCTTGGATCTACGGAAATGATCTATGGCCATGTTCCGAGCAATGCGAACGATCCACGGGAGAAACTTACCTTCTTCATTGTACTTGCCTTTGCGAAGGGTACGAATGGCTTTGATCAGTGTTTCCTGTAATATGTCTTCAGCGATATAGTGATCGTTCACTATATATAATATGGTCGTGAAGATCTTGTTTTTATGACGTTTGATTAACATTTCAAGACATGCCTCGTTGCCTTGAAGGTACTGTTTGACAAGTTCTTTGTCAGAGATTACGTGATTTTTCATAAGTACTTCCAGTTAGAAGATGCTGCATGAACAGCGGTTAAACTTTGGTTTAAGGAGTAGAAGTACTTATTCGATAGGCGTATCTATTTGTTGATTGAAACTCTAAGATAAGACAATCTCTTTCAAAAAACAAATTATCCCATGAACTTCCTCGGAAGATCGGGCGTTTTCAGATTACTTTGCCGCACAATCCAAAAATCGCCTTGAGCAGTCCGAAACAGATCCGTATGAAAGGTGTGCGCATGCACAACCTTAAGAATGTCGATGTCGATATCCCAAGAAACGCGCTGACCGTGGTGACAGGCGTTTCAGGAAGCGGGAAGTCCTCATTGATATTCGATACGCTCTACGCAGAAGGACAACGGCGATATGTGGAGAGTCTTTCGTCCTATGCGCGTCAATTCCTTGGCAGACTGGACAAGCCGGATATGGACAATATCGACGGGCTGACACCGTGTGTTGCCATTGAGCAAAAGGTGAACACGAGGAATCCTCGTTCGACGGTTTCGACCAGCACCGAGATATATGATTACCTGAAGCTACTCTTTGCTCGTGTCGGGAGAACTATTTCTCCGATCTCCGGACAGGAGGTAAAAGCTCATACGGTCAGCGACGTGGTGGACTATGTGATATCGCTTGGTGAAAAGCACGAAGGAGATAAGCTGTTCATCTTGTCTCGCATCTATAGTCGCGAGGAACGCAAAATGAAGGACATTCTGGGACTCGAACTGCAAAAGGGTTTCAGCCGGGCATTCTTCAAAGGGAAGACCGTCAAGATCGAGAAACTTCTTGAAGATGGGGTGGATGATCTGGATGTGAGTGACGTACAACTCCTCATCGACCGAATGGTGCTGAAATCTGAGCTCGACGAGAGTGAACTTCAGCGTCTGGCCGATTCGGTTCAAACGGCATTGTTTGAAGGAGGAGGTGAAATGACCGTACTGCTCGAATCGGAGAATGGCACACAGAGCAGATCTTTCAGCAACCGCTTTGAGTTGGATGGAATGACGTTCGAGCGACCGACTGTTAATTTTCTCAGTTTCAACAATCCATATGGGGCGTGTAAGAAATGTGAGGGATTCGGGAATGTGATCGGCATCGACGAAGATCTTGTCATTCCTGACAAGGGCCTCTCTTTGCACGAAGGCTGTGTGGCTCCATGGCGAGGACAAAGTCTGAGTGAATGGCGCGTAGCATTTGAATCTGCCGTTAAGAAGATCGGATTTCCCATACACCGACCATTCTTTCAGCTGAGCAAAGCAGAAAAGGATCTGCTTTGGAATGGAAACTCACATATAGATGGTATCAGCGCATTCTTTCAATTCCTGGAGAAGAATTCGTACAAGATCCAGTATCGAGTGATGCTGAGCAAGTACCGGGGAAAGACCATTTGCCCGGAATGTTCCGGCACGAGATTGAGGAAAGATGCATCTTATGTGAAGCTGGTACCTGCTACAGCTCCGACCATAGACAGCGAGAAGATAGAGCAGATCGCCTTGCAGGAGGTTCTATTGATGAATGTAGCTGACGCACGTTCATTCTTTGAGCAGGTTGAATTCTCTAAAAATGAAGAGCAGATCGCCGACAGGATCTTGAAAGAGATCAAAAGTCGCCTCCGCTTTCTCACGGATGTAGGATTAGGCTATCTGGGACTGAACCGCCTTTCTAACACGTTGTCCGGTGGAGAGTCTCAAAGGATAAACCTGGCAACATCACTTGGCAGTAGTCTTGTTGGTTCGACTTATATCCTCGATGAACCGAGTATCGGTTTGCATTCGAGGGACACGGAGCGTTTGATCAGCGTGCTGAAAGGCCTTCGCGACAGCGGGAATACAGTTGTCGTGGTCGAGCATGATGAAGATGTAATGCGCTCGGCAGATCACATGGTGGATGTGGGACCTCAAGCCGGACGACTCGGCGGAGAGATCGTATTCACAGGAGAATTCAAGAAACTGAATTCGGCGAATACACTGACTTCCAATTATCTCACGGGTGAAGAGCAGATCGAATTACCCAGTCGCCGCAGAAGTTGGAACAATCATCTGCTGTTGAAAGGTGTTCGATATCACAACCTCAAAGGAATCGACGTGCGTGTGCCTTTAAATTGCATCACGGCGATCACCGGGGTTTCCGGATCAGGGAAAACGTCACTCGTAAAAGGAGTACTCTTTCCGGCTTTGCAAAGGCATTTGGAGCAGTTCACCGGTAATAAGGTGGGAGATTTTGATGGGATGGAAGGCGATGTACGAATGGTCCATGCCGTGGAAATGGTAGATCAGAATCCGATCGGCAAGTCGTCTCGTTCTAACCCCGTGACTTACGTCAAAGCTTATGATGCGATCAGAGACCTGATGGCCTCAATGCCACTGGCTGTGCAGCGCGGTTACAAGAGCGGAATGTTCTCCTTCAATATTGAAGGTGGACGTTGCGACAATTGCAAAGGAGAAGGTGAAGAGGTGATTGAAATGCAGTTCATGGCTGATCTGCATTTGACCTGTGAAGTATGTAAAGGGAAACGCTTCAAGAATGATATCCTGGAAGTGAGCTATAAGCAAAAGAATATCCATGACATACTCAACATGACAGTAGATGAGGCTATGGATTTCTTTGAGGAGAAAACTTCCATTCAAGATAAGTTGAGACCTCTACAAGACGTCGGTTTGGGGTATGTAAGTCTGGGTCAATCCAGTAATACGCTTAGCGGAGGGGAGGCTCAACGGATCAAACTTGCTTCATTCCTGAGCAAATCAGTGAGCGGGCAACATACTGTGTTCATTTTTGATGAGCCGACAACAGGTCTGCATTTCCACGACATACGCAAACTCATGAAGAGCTTCAATGCTCTGGTCGAAAGTGGGAATACGGTGATCACTATAGAACATAATCTCGACGTGATCAAATGTGCCGATTGGGTCATTGACCTCGGTCCGGAAGGTGGAGAAGAAGGCGGTCACCTCGTCTACGAAGGAACGCCAGAAGGCATGGTTGAAAACGGAGAAGGGTATACGTATGAGTACCTTAGCGAGAAGCTCTGATCAGATCGGTGACTCGATATTCTTTCCGGCTTCTTTTTGCAGATCCTTGTCGAACATATACAAGGCACCTCCATTGTCACCGATGATCTTCAATTTATCGAGGATCGAACGGAATAGAGCCTCTTCTTCGAGCTGTTCTGCTACGTACCACTGAAGGAAGTTGTGCGTCGTGTGGTCCTTCTTGTCAAAGGAGAGTTCCACCAATTCGTTGATCTTCTCACTAACACCTTTCTCCTGTTCCAGGATCAACTCAAAGAGTTCAGGAAAAGAACTGAATTCGATTCGAGGGGATGCAACCCCCGGGCTTACTGCATAACCTCCGGCATCATTCACATAGTGGAATAATTTGAGCATGTGCATACGTTCTTCATCAGATTGACGGTAGAGGAATTGCGCAGTTCCTTCGAATCCCTTGCTTTCAGCCCAACTGGCCATTGCGAGGTATTGAGCAGATGCAAATCCTTCACGCTCGATCTGTTTGTTCAGTGCCGTTTCGATGTCTTTGTGCAACATAGCTGTTGTTCTTGATGTATATGATTTCTAACAAGCCACTCGAGGTGGATGTTCGTTTACTTGTTCAGCTCCACGAGGTGATCCTCGATCTCGTACTCGTCTCCTTCCTGATAACCTGTATGGAGATATACGATCTTACCGTTCTTGTCGGCGATCATTGTGGTAGGAGGGTTACTCACGTTCATAGCACGCTGAACATCCCCGTTAGGATCGAGAAGTATATCGAAATTCCAGCCGCGTCCTGCCGCGAAAGGCTTCACCTTGCTGATATTTCTTGAATCATCGACAGAAATAGCTACCAGGCGCACATTGAATTCCTCATTCCAGTCTTCCAGGAGATCCTGAATATTGGTCAACTCCTTGATGCAAGGCTTGCACCATGTAGCCCAGAAAGAAATGATGGTAATATGCTCTCCATCGGCTAGACTTTGAATGTTCACATTTTCGCCATCGGTATTCTTCACGATCAAATTTGGCAATTCGGAAGAAGTAGAAGTTGTGTCTTGTGCAAAACTTGCCGTTGAGGCAGCAAAGATCAAAGTGATCAATACAAGAAGGTTTTTCATATTGCGTTTTTAACAGGTAATAGTCAAAGGTCGTTCCAAGGCGCAAGTATACCAAATATGCAGTTCTTAACAATTACTGCACAGCAAACCCAGCGCGCATGGCGAATTGGTATATTTGAGCCACGTGTAAGCGGCCAATAGGCAGTTTGAAAACACATTCAATGAGCAAGATCAGGGTAGGAATATTTTTCGGCGGAGCATCTCGGGAACGAGAAGTGTCTTTTGCCGGAGGACGCACCGTGTACGATAATCTGGACAAGGAACTGTTTGAAGCCATTCCCATATTCGTCGATGAGTTCGGGAATATGATCCAATTACAGTGGCCTTATGTTTATCGTGGGACCCTCAGAGACTTTTATCCTCCCGTGAACCATTTACCCGATTCACCCAATGCTTTTCAGATCTATGGTGAGAGTTTGGAGTATGACAGAGCTCAACGAAGGAGCATGCTTTCGGAGTTAGGTGAACCGATTCCCAATGAGAACTTAGAAGCACTTATCGATGTTGCATTCCTGGCCTTGCATGGCGAAAAGGGAGAGGACGGGACCATACAGGGATTGCTGGAATGGTACGGAATTCCATACACGGGATCAGGGATCCTTCCCAGTTCATTTGGGGTAAATAAAGCCATACAGAAGGAATGGATGTCCGGGATGGGCTTTGCAGGCCCAAAGCATATACATTTCCGAAAGGATGAGTGGGATAGAGATCCTATTTCGGTATACCATTTAGCGCTTGAACAAGTTGGGTTCCCAATGGCGGTAAAAGCAGCCAATCAGGGCTCGTCTATTGGGATCACATTGTTGCGAGAAGAGGATCGCAGTGCATTCGATTCAGCAGTCGAAAAGGCATTTTTTCGGACTAGTTTATCTAAGGAAGAATGGAATGATCTGGACAGGGTCTCCTATATCAGGGAGCTGACAGATATTCGATCAGGACTCGGATTTCCACTATTCATAGATGGTGAGATCGTGTATCATCCTGAATATGCATTGACAAGGATCTCTGAAATACTTGAACGTTCCGAGAGCGTATCGCTGGAGGCGTACAAGGGAGAGGTAGAGATCGTTGTAGAATCCATGCTAAGCGGTAAAGAGTTCAGTTGCATCGTGATCAAAGATGAACAGGGACAACCACTTGCACTGCCGCCCACAGAGATCGTTAAGAAACAGGACCTCTACGATTACAGGTCCAAGTATTTGCCGGGTCTTTCACGGAAGATCACACCGATAGAATTGCCGGATGCTGCAGTTCGAGATATCATAGCCGAATGTGAGCGTTTGTTCTCGACTTTCAAATTCAATACGTATGCGAGGATAGACGGGTTTTATACACAGGATGGCAAGATCTACCTGAATGATCCAAATACGACATCCGGTATGATGCCGTCCAGTTTCTTTTTTCATCAGGCTGCAGAGATCGGATTGAATCCAAGTCAGTTCCTCACGTATATTCTCACCACGTCATTGGAGGAGCGGGTTCGCACAGTCCCGTCCATGCATAAGGCGAAGTCAGCCCATGACTGGTTGGATGCATTGATGAGTGGTAAGGCCAAGCATCAAAAAGAAAAGACCAAAGTTGCGATCATTCTGGGAGGTTATTCTACAGAGCGACATATCAGTGTAGAAAGTGGAAGGAACATCTTCGAAAAGCTTTCGAGCAGTGTGGAGTACCAACCCATTCCGATCTTTCTCACCGGAAGCAATGAGGAGCATGAGCTCTATCGCATACCTGTGAATGTGCTCCTGAAAGACAATGCCGATGATATCGCCGGAAAGGTGCGAAACTACCATCGAGCAGCGATCTTGGACGAGATCGTTGAAAGGGCACAAGGTGTAACCGGAAAGTTTGCAGACGGCCAGGGGATATTTGCTCCGGAAAGGATCACATATACCGAGCTGGCGTCAGAAGTTGATGCTGTATTCATTGCGCTTCATGGTCGACCCGGAGAGGACGGAGCCGTGCAAAAGCATTTAGACGCTCTTGGAGTAACGTATAACGGATCCGGAGTCGATAGCTCTGAGATGACCATCAATAAATTCAAAACGAATAACCTCTTGCGCGAGCACGGGATCAAGGTTGCTGACAACTATCTGGTCGAACGCTCTGCCTGGGAGGCCGAACGTGACGCAGTAGTTGCTCATGTGAATAAGATGGGTTACCCGATCATCGCCAAACCGAGTGATGAAGGGTGCAGCAGTGCTGTTGTGAAGATAGACAACGCTAAAGAGCTGGAAGTATATGCGCAATTGACCTTCCGGGATACTCCTGAACCAAGCGGTGATCTGTTGTCGGAATTAGGATTGAGTGTACAGGATGAATTTCCGGATAAAGGAGATTTCCTCGTAGAGAAATTCATTGCGAAAGGTGATGCCAAGCATTTCCTGGAAATTACGGGGGGTATGCTCACCCATATAAAAGATGGGAAGGTAGTCTATGAGGTGTTTGAACCGTCTGAAGCTCTTTCCGAGGGTGAGGTGCTGTCGTTAGCCGAAAAGTTTCTGGCCGGAGAGGGGCAGAACATCACGCCGGCAAGATTCAGCGGTAACACAGAAAGCAATGCCAGAATATCAGCAAAGGTTCGCACCGAATTGGAAAAGGTTGCTCGGCTTTTGAACATAGAAGGTTACTGTCGGATTGATGCGTTTGTAAGGATCTTTGATAATGATGAAATAGAGGTGGTTATCATCGAGATCAATTCATTGCCGGGGATGACTCCGGCCACTTGTATTTACCATCAGGCATCGATCAACGGATACAAACCATTCAATTTTATCGATGGCATACTTAAATTCGGGATCGAACGTAAAACTGTTAGCCAGTGAAGCGATTAATGAAAAATATCCTCATCATGGTCGGCGTGCTTGTCGTACTGCTCGTAGGTATTTTCTTCGTGATCAATCAATATACCGGTCACGGTGAGCCCAATGTAGAAACTCCCAATATCGAAGGTGAGCGAATTGACAAAGCACTGCAGATCCTCGAAGACGGAGGATTTGATTATGAGATCTTGGACACCGTCTATCGGGATCATCAACCCTTGTTGTCCGTGATCGATCAAAATCCGGAACCGGGTTTCAAGGTAAAGAAAGGCAGGAAGATCTATTTGGTGATAAATAGTGACGAAGTACCTGAAGTGGAAATGCCTGATCTGGCCGGAAAGACCAGCTATCGTCAAGCCTTGAGGATACTTGAGAATCGCGGTCTGTTGATGGGTAAGAAGATCACTAAACCACATGAAAGCATACTTGATCCGGATAGTGAACCGGTTTTGTCACAGCACATGGCCGGAGATACTTTGGAGATCGCTCCCGGAACCAAGATCAAGAAGCATTCGAAGATCGATCTCGTCGTCGGAGAGATGATAGACAGAGGGGCTTCTGACTCCACGCTCATCAATTTAGACGTTGATGTGGAGTGATGACGCCATTATCTCCATGTCAGTAATTACCGCACAATTACAGTTGTAAAATACTCTAGAGATATTTTTGCCCATTGGTCAATCAAGACAACACACTTCATCATATGATTAGAAAAGCTCAGATCATCCTGGTCGTATTGGTTCTCGGAGTATTGCCTTCATACGCACAGCTCGTCGTAAAACCTTTGAATTATAATCCAAAGATGGCGACGTACAGAACCATGCACCCGGAATATCAGTGGAATGACGGGACGCTTCACAAGTGGGGTGTGACAGATACATTGAGCTTGCCGTTCTTTGATGATTTCACGATTGACTGGGTCTATCCGGACAGTAGCAAATGGGTTGATAATCAGGCGTATGTGAACAGACACTTTGGTGTTAGACCACCTTCTTACGGCGTAGCTACGTTTGATTTTCTCAATGAATTCGGAAGTCCTTACAAGACCCTACAGAAAGATCTTGTAGGTGGTGGAGATACTTTGACGTCTCAACCCATCAACCTGAGCTACGACCCATCGGACTCCGTATACTTCAGCTTTTACTATCAAGCGCGAGGCTTGGGAGATTTCATTAAACCGACTGACTCTCTCTTCCTGCAATTCCGGACTGATACCGGTGCGTGGGAGACTGTGTGGAGAAGGCCCGGTACAGGTTTCAACTCCTTTGTTCAGGAGCTGATCCCGATCACAGATGGCAAGTATCTCCATGGGGCATTCCAATTCCGCTTCAGGAACTGGACTCATTACTGGGGCAACAATAACCACTGGCATATTGATCACGTGTATATCAATACCGGCAGAAATGAAGGAGATATTCATGCCGATGATTATACCATACAGGATGTGCCAACTAGTATTCTCAAGCGATACGCTTCCATGCCGTACGAGCATTATCTGGCGGACATCAGCAACGAATCCGTTGATTCAGCGGACATGAGGATAGCGAACAGGAATTCCAGTGCCATCGATGCTTTGGTTCGATATGAAATGTCTGTGGATGGGAATACGATAGGATCCAGCAATTTCTCTGACAATGGTGGGAGTTTATCTGCAGCGTCGAGCACGCAACGACGCCTTGGACTTGCGAGCCTTGGCGGGCTCACGGGAACACGGATCGAAGTGAAAAGAGACTATTACGTGAAAGAATCGGGTCGAACCAATGAAGCGCTGTACACCTCTAATGACGCAATAAGCCATACCCAAGTCTTTGATCGTCACTTCGCCTATGATGACGGATCCGCAGAGTCGAGTTTCGGGTTTAATGACCTAAGTGGACAACTTGGACGTGTTGCGGTGCGATTTACATTGAACAAACCCGATACCTTGAGAGGAGTGGGATTCATGTTCTCTCACAACATCAGCAATCTGAATGATGTCCGATACGATATCGAGATCTGGCATTCGATCGCTATAGGTGGCGAGATCGATAAACTTGCCACGAGTGTTGGAATGCGCGAAGCTCGCTACATGCAGGAGATCAACGGCTATTATTATTTGCTCCTGGATGAACCGATCGCTTTGGACGCCGGTGAATTTTTCATCGGATGGTCTCAGAGCTCCGACTTCAATCTGAGTGTAGGATTCGATAAGAACAATGGAAATTTGTTCAGTGGGCCGGCTATCAACAAGAACATCTACTTCAATATTGGAGATGGTTGGATCGACAACAACAGCAGTGACCTGGTCGGAGCACCAATGATCAGGGCTATTGTAGGACCAAGCATTGCCTATCCGGCAAGCGCGGGAGATCTAGTGAAGGTTGGGATCGACATTTTCCCGAATCCTGCCACAGACCATTTTGAACTTACAGGTGCTGAAGCGGGAGATCAGTATGAGATCTTCGACATCGCAGGAAAGAAAGTACAAAGTGGAGATGCAGAGACCAGATTAGATGTAGTAGGATTGAAGCACGGATTGTATTTGTTCAGGCTCACCAAGAAGAGTGGCCAAAGTGCGTCAAAACGGCTGATCATTAACTAGATTTGCAGCAAGTTCAAGAACATGGAGGATATCACAGTAGAAGAATTGAAGCAGCGCCTCGACAACGGGGAGAAATTGAACATCATCGATGTTCGGGAGTCCTGGGAATATGAGGAATTCAATATCGGGGGCAAATTGGTTCCGTTAGGAGAACTGCAGGGTACCATTGACGATATGGACGACCTGATGGATCAGGAAGTCATCGTTCATTGCAGATCAGGAGCACGCAGTGCAGCTGCAAAGGATTTCATGGTGAAGCAAGGATTCCAAAACGTTCGTAATCTACTGGGCGGAGTTCTGGCCTGGATGGACTTTCAGCAAAGCTGACAACATGCGAAAGAGTTCCGTCATATTGTTCGGGCTCCTCGCATTGATCTCAACGACATATCTGATCCAATGCGCAGCTCCCCAGAATAAAGGAGTTGTCGCTTCCTATCTCAATTTGCATGACAGTGTTCAGTATGTTGGTATGCAAACCTGTGCCCAGTGCCATGCAGATAAATTCGAAACTTTCGTACATACCGGTATGGGAAGTTCTTTCGGTCTGGCTGAAAGGGATCGCTCCTCAGCAAAATTTGGGAACGAGCATGTTGTATATGATAGTTCACTAGATCTATTCTATGCCCCAAGTTGGAGAAATGACTCTCTATTCATCACGGAATTCCGCTTGAAAGACGGGGATACGACCCATCAGAGGTCAGAACATATCAATTACATCATTGGTAGCGGACATCACACGAATAGCCACTTAATGTTGCGAAATGGATTCGTGTTTCAGGCGCCGATCACATTCTACACTCAGAAAGGGCAATGGGATCTGGCACCGGGAATGGAAGCGGGAAACAACTCTCGTTTCACTCGTGTCATTGACGAAGAATGCATGACCTGTCACAATGGACTTGGGAAAATGCATGCTCAAAGTTCAAGGCGTTTTGAAAAAATAGGATCTGGGATTGATTGTGAACGTTGTCATGGACCTGGTGAGAAGCACGTCTATTTCAGAAGCGGAGGAGGTGTGCCAAATGGTGATATAGACTCAACGATCGTTAATCCGACTGATCTGTCGTTCGATTATCAGATAGATCTCTGTCAGCGCTGTCATTTACAAGGGAACAACGTATTGAAACCGGGGAAGCGTTTCAGTGACTTCCGACCGGGAATGCGTTTGAAGGAGGTGTTTGAGGTCTATTTGCCTGATTACGAAGGAGATGAAAGTCTCTTTAATATGGCGAACCACAGTGAAAGACTGCAGTTAAGCGCTTGCTTCAAAGGAACCGAAGAAGGTGGATTGACTTGTATTACATGCCATAATCCACACGTGTCAGTTCGCTCTTTGGGAGAAAATGCATTCATCGCCTCATGCATGAACTGCCACACCGATGAGTCGTGCAAAGAGACCATTGACGTAAGACTCACCAAGGATGACAACTGTATTGCGTGTCATATGCCTCCAACCGGGGCAGAGGATATCCCTCATGTCACCGTTCACGACCATAAGATCGGAGTCTTCAAAGAAGGAGGCAACAATGAGAAACACGGTGATCCAATAGGTTTGAGATGCATCAATAATCCCGATCCGGAAGATGCAACTTTGGCCAAAGCATATCTTACTTATTTTGAGAAGTTCGACCAGAGAAACTTGTATCGCGATAAAGCCAGAGAGATACTGGACAGAATTGACGCACCATTTCTGGAGATCCATTACTATTTCCAGTCCGGGCAATTGAAGGAGATCACTGCAATTTCCGAGCGTATTCGACCGGATGATGCCTCAGCCATGGACCTGTACAGGATCGGCGAGGCGTATGCCGGGTTGAAGGAATACACGAAGGCAGAAGAATGGATGAAGCTGTCTACAATGCGTTCTCCACAGCGTTTTGAGATGTTGAACAGGTACGGCTATGTCTTGATGAGGAATGACAAACTGGATGATGCGCAAGAGATCCTTCAAAAAGCACTGGCTCTGAACCCACAGCATAAAGGATCTTTGAATAACATGGCCAAAGTGTATTTTCAAATGGGCAATTTGCGCAGGGCTAAAGAATTCCTCCAAGATTGTCTGGAGCTAGACCCGTATTATATGCCTGGTCTTCGAACAGCCTTGAACATAGCTAAGTTCGAAAAAGACCAGGAGTCAGTTACTCTTTACAAGCAAAGGCTGTCTTTACGCTAAATCCAACATAAATCTGCCTGATATGTTGACTATTTGAGGATGCCTACAAGGGTAGAGCTCCTTATCTTTGCACAAACGGGAAAAACATGGCCATCATCATCACAGACGAATGTATCAATTGCGGGGCTTGTGAGCCGGAATGCCCTAATAACGCCATTTACGAAGCAGGTGCAGATTGGAAGATCTCAGAAGGGACATCGATCAAGATTCCATATACGCTTGAAGATGGCCGTGAAGTAGGTCCGGATGATAAACAGGCACCTGTGTCGGATGAGGTCTATTACATTGTTCCCGACAAGTGCACGGAGTGCAAAGGATTTCATGAAGAGCCTCAATGTGCTGCAGTTTGTCCGGTAGACTGTTGCGTTCCTGATCCGGATCGAGAAGAGTCTGAGGATATCTTGCTGGAAAGACAGAAAACGCTCCATAGTGAGTAATACGTTTCATACTTCAATTTCTTGTGTGCCAGTTCGCGAAAGCGGATCGAGCACTGCCGAAATGGTGACTCAGCTTTTATATGGAGAGCCTTACGAAGAACTTGCGCGAGAAGGTGACTGGATTCAGGTTCGGACTTCACTCGATGGCTATGAGGGCTATATCAGCTCTGACCAAACTGGTGAGTCTACTGAATATAAGACTGATGATTTTAAGTCTTTCAAGCGCATCACCTCGCGTTTTGCAATGATGGGAGACATGATCCTGACCATGGGATCGATACTGCCCGGAGAAGAGGCCATTGGGGTCGATGAAGATCTATTCAATATGGCGCTACGCATGATAGACGCACCATACCTTTGGGGAGGAAAGAACTTCATGGGAGTTGATTGCTCCGGACTTGTTCAGATTTGTGCGCGCAGTCTGGGAGTATTCCTTCCTCGTGACGCGAGCCAACAGATATCAGAGGGAGTTGAAGTGAGTTGGGACAATGTGCAGCGAAATGATCTGGCCTTTTTTGGGAAATCGGCCGACAAGATCACTCATGTTGGGATAGTGGGCGACGAACTCGATATCATTCACGCTTGTGGAAAGGTCAGAGTAGACGAATTGACCGAAATGGGTATCCTGCGCAAAGAAGGGGACAAGAAGAGACTCACTCATGAGCTGCAAAAGGTCAAGAGGTTGAGGTAATTGAACAGACAGACAAAAGGAACTGAATAGATGATATTTCTGGCTAAGCCATCCGAAGAGAGTTTTAAGATCCTGCTCATTGCATCAGAGATCATCATACCACTCATCGTGTTCATAGGAGCGTATTACATTCTCAAACCGGTATTTGGAAAGAGCGATGAGGAGCTTGAGGCTGAACGCCAGATGCGAGAGGGAGTAGACGTTGACTCAGAATCCGAATCAGAGGAAGATCGTCAATCTCAGTAGGTCGGGAATCCATCCGGTCTGCGCATACCCTTCAGATCACCATGCATGATCTCGGCTGTCTTGAATCCGATCAAGCGCAACACTGTTTCTTCGGTCTCAGGATTGAGAACAAGTATCGTTGGATACTGGAATACGCTGAATTTTGACTTCACATCGCGATCAGGGCTCTTGTCAATATCTATCTTCAGGCAAATGAAATTAGCCGAGGAGTATATGCACAAAGCTGAATCTGTGAAGGTCTGTCGCTCCATTTGAATACATGGGCGGCACCAGTCTGCCCTGAAATCCACCAAAACGAGCTTATGTTCCTTTTTACCTTTGGCCATGGCCTCTTCGAAAGTGATGTCCTCGAAGGGCATGCAGGAATTGTCTGGTGGTGCCAATGTGAAAGCAGAGGCTATCACGAACGCAAACATGAATAAGACTGTGCGAAGCGGTTTGGTCATTTTACCAAAGTTAGCGCAAATGCGCGAGAGCTCGAAATAATTGCGAATTATCAGTTCTCCTGTTTCGGAGTCGGGTCAGAGTCGGAATCAGTAGCCGGGGGAGTTGATTCTTCAGGTGCTGTTTCCTCGGTTGATTCTGCTGTTTCTTCCACTATTTTAGACCCTTCAACATTTGTTGTTTCCTCTTTCTTCTCAGGCATGAAGGCCTGTCGCTGGAAGAGAAGTATGCTGAACACACCCACGCTGATCGCAGCGTCTGCAATATTGAATACGGGGCGGAAGAATATGAAGGATCGACCACCCAATTTTGGGACCCATTCCGGGTAATGAGCTTCAATGATCGGGAAGTAGAGCATATCGACAACCTTACCTCTGAACCATCCGCTGTAACCCCCGGTCTCCGGAGCCCAGACGGCCTGAGTCAGGAATGTGCTTTCCGTGAAGAACCTTCCATAGAATACCGAATCCAGGATATTTCCAATGGCACCTGCCAGAATACAGGCGATCAGAACGACCAGGACCATGGAGATGCCTTTGATGATCTGCGAAATGAGATAGTATGTGATGGCGATGACCGCAACGATCCTAAAGAAGGTGAGGACAAATTTCCCCGTCACTCCACCCAGTTTGAGCCCAAAGGCCATACCATCATTTTCAGTGAAATGAAGAATGAACCAATCTCCGAACACAGGGAGTTCCTCTCCCAAGGTCATGTTCGTTTTGATCCAAAACTTCAGCAGTTGATCGACAAAAAGAATGAGCACGACCACGAGCGTGGCGAGCAAATAATGTCGAAGATTTTTTCCTTTCCCGGTCAAGGCAGGATTACTTGTATTGATTGCGCTTTGCGTCAATACTCTGTGTGGTGTGAGGTACTGCGCGCAAGCGTTCTTTGGATATCAGTTTACCGGTAACGCGACAAACACCATAGGTCTTGTTTTCTACGCGTACCAGGGCTGCTTCCAGATTTTGAATGAACTTCTTCAATCTTGATGCCAAGTGAGAAGTGTTCTCCTTTTGCAAAGTAGATGAACCGTCTTCCAGGGTCTTGTATACACTTCCTGTATCGTCTGTTCCGTTCTCGTTCTCCGATTGAAGCGCTTTGGTCAAATGCTTCAACTCATCCTGAGCGACTGCCATCTTCTTAAGAATGATCTCCTTGAACTCTTGGAGTTCTTCGTCACTATACCTGCTCTTTACCGTTTCTTCTGCCATGACTAAATCTTTGTGATATGGATGTCTGTAGCAATTCCGTTTATGTCAAAAACGCCGCTAACATCCTCATTTACAGCTACTTGAATGCTGTCTGCCAGCACTTCGCCACAAATATACTCATTAAAACGTTCCACTGATGTTTTTAGCATGACATCAGATTGTACATTTATACGAACGCGGTCAACCACGTCCAACCCGATATCCTTCCGGATGTTTTGGATCCTGTTGACCAGTTCACGCGCATGACCTTCCAGTTGAAGATCTTCCGTGATCTCAATATCAAGAGCTACGGTCAACATGTTCTCACTAGCAACGTGCCAACCGGGCATATCCTTACTGCCTATCTCAACATCTTCCAGCCCAAGTACGATCTTATCGTTGCCCTCGACGGTCACTTGGTACTCACCACTTTGCTCGAACTCCCGGATCGCATTCTGATCGAGTTGAGCGATCTGTCCTGCGACGACCTTCATATTCTTACCCACCTTAGGTCCGAGAGATTTGAAATTCGGCTTAATGGATTTTACGATCTGGATCTCGCTTTTCTCATCGAGGAACTCCAGTTCTTTAACATTCACTTCGCTGAGTATGATGTCTTTGACCTGTTCGATCAAAGCGTCTTTTTCTCTACCCTGACTAGGGATCAGGATTCGTTGTAACGGTTGACGAACCTTGATCTTTTCTTTCTTACGGATCGCTAAAACCATACTGCTGATCTGCTGGGCCATTTCCATCTTATATTCCAGTTCCTCATCCAACGCGAATGTTTCCACAGAAGGATATTCTGTGAGATGCACCGACTCTGCTGCGTCGGAGTCCGCTTGGTGCAAGTCTTTGAAGAGACGATCCGAATAAAAGGGAGCGAACGAACTCATCAGGATGCTCAAAGTGTCAAGGCATTCATACAGAGTCTGATAGGCCATCAACTTGTCGCGTTCATCTTCGCTTTTCCAGAAGCGACGTCGACATAGTCGAACGTACCAATTACTCAAGTGATCCGTTGTGAACGTCTGTATTGCTCTGGTAGCACGCATCGGTTCATAATCATCCATTGCAGAAGTAACTTCCTGTTTGAGATGATTGAGGCGTGACAGTATCCAGCGATCGATCTCCGGTCGCTCATTCACTGCGATACGATCACGGAATACAAAACCATCTATATTGGCATAGAGCGCAAAGAAGGAGTATACATTGTAGAGCGTACCGAATAGCTTCCTTCTTGTCTCGTCCAGACCGTCCAATGCGAACCTCAGGTTATCCCATGGAGCGGAGTTCCAAAGCATATACCATCGAACCACATCAGCTCCATACTTTTCGAGCGTTTCAAATGGGTCTATGCTGTTGCCAAGCCGCTTCGACATCTTGTTACCGTCCTTGTCCAGCACCAGGCCATTTGCGATGACGTTTTTATACGCGACGCTGTCGAACAGCATTGTTCCCAAAACGTGTAGGGTAAAAAACCAGCCACGGGTTTGGTCTACACCTTCCGCAATGAAGTCAGCCGGGAATTGTAGCCTATCGTCCACCTGATCACGATTCTCAAAAGGGTAGTGCTGTTGGGCATATGGCATGGCGCCACTATCGAACCACACATCGATAAGATCTGTCTCACGATGCATTGGTTTACCTGAAGGACTAACGAGCACCACTCGGTCGATATAGGGACGATGGAGGTCGATCTCGTCTCCCAGAGGGTCTTCTGTCATCACTCCAGCCTCGAGAGCCTTAGCTACTTCAGTTCGCAATTGTTCAATGCTGCCTATGCAGATCTCCTCATTGCCATCCTCAGTTCTCCAGATCGGAAGAGGAGTTCCCCAGTAGCGAGAGCGGCTCAGGTTCCAATCCACCAGATTTTCCAACCAGTTGCCAAAACGACCTTCTCCGGTAGATTTCGGTTTCCAGTTGATCTCTTTGTTCAGGGCGATCAGTTTATCCTTTACTGCAGTAGTACGAATGAACCAAGACTCCAATGGGTAGTAGAGTACGGGTTTGTCGGTACGCCAGCAATGCGGATAGCTATGCTCGTATTTCTCGACGCGGAAGGCTTTATTCTCTTCTTTAAGCTTGATGGCTATGATGACATCTGTACTCCTGTAATTAGGATCAGATTCGTCCTCGCCTGTGTAGTTTTTTACGTAAAGTCCCTCCAGTTCTCCCGTACCTTCAATGAACTTCCCTTTTTTGTCGACAAGGGTCAATGCTGCGATCCCATGTCGCTGCGCTGCACGGAAGTCGTCTGCTCCAAAACTCGGCGCCAGATGCACAATACCGGTTCCGTCTTCAGTAGTGACAAAGTCGGCTGTGATGATCTCAAATGCTTTACTGTCGGGTTGTACGTAGGGAAGGAGTTGCTCATAGCTCAAGCCGGCCAATTCTGAACCTTTGAATTCAGCTGTGATCTTCCAGGGGATGGATTTCGAGCCACTCTCATAATCTTCTAATGAAAGTTCGGCATCACTTTCCTTAAAATATTTGGGGACCAATGCTTTTGCAAGGGTCACAGTGATCGGTTCAAAGGTGTATTGGTTGTACGACTGAACTGCAACATAGTCGATATTCTTGCCTACACCTAAGGCAGTGTTGGAAGGCAAGGTCCATGGAGTTGTGGTCCATGCTAGGCAATGGACAACACCATTGGAGTGAGACGCATCAATTCCCAGCTTGGCGTGGTCCTTCAGCAGGAATTGAGCAACCACCGTGGTGTCCTTGACGTTCTTGTACGTTCCCGGTTGGTTCAGCTCGTGAGAACTGAGCCCTGTTCCTGCTGCCGGAGAATAAGGCTGAATGCTATACCCTTTGTACAAGAATCCTTTGTCGTGTAGTTCCTTCAGCAGGTACCACACCGATTCCATGTATTTGCTGTCGTAGGTGATGTACGGATCGTCAAGATCCACCCAATATCCTATGCGTTCAGTGAGGTTGTCCCAGATGTCCTTGAATTTGAGTACATCCTGGCGACAAGCTTCATTGTAATCTTCAATAGAGATCTTGTGGCCAATGTCGTCCTTGGTGATCCCCATGGCTTTTTCAACTTGGAGTTCAACAGGAAGACCGTGTGTATCCCAACCGCCTTTGCGCTCCACTTTGTATCCTTTAAGCGTTTTATAGCGGCAGAATACATCTTTCAACGCACGACTGATCACGTGGTGAATTCCCGGAAGACCATTTGCTGAAGGTGGACCTTCGTAAAAGACAAATGTGTCGGAATCCTTGCGGTTGTCCAGACTTTTATGGAAGACTGAATTGTCCTGCCAGAATTTCAAAATATCCCGATCTACACCAGGGAGATCGAGACCTTGATATTCCGGGTAGAGCGATTGAGTATTTTTTGTATCAGTCATAAGAGATGATCTCTCGAAAAAATTGAATTGGCAAAAGTACGCAGGCACTGCTATAGAACAAAGAAACCCGAGGCCTAAGCCCCGGGTATTCTCGAACTTTCATGCGCAATCCTTGGCGATTGCCTTCACGTTATTTAGCACATGAGCGGAGCATTAATACTGCTCCAAAAGGTATTTGATCAGATCAGTAGTAGTCACGATACCTACCAGCTTGTCACCATCGACCACCGGCAAGGCGTGATATTCTTTGCTTGCGAGGATCTCAGCTACTTCGCGAATAGTAGCATCCTGGCTCACAGATTGAGGGTTTGAAACCATGACCTGCTCGATAGTGAGCATATCATATACTGCGGTGTCAACACTCGCTTCTGCATTTCCATAACTCTCGACAAAGCTGATACGCAACAAGTCGGTCAAACTCAACATACCGATGAGTTTTTCACCACTGACTACAGGGATGTGACGAATATTGTTGTTCTTGAGAATGTTCTCAGCGTCATGTAGTGAATTCGTGTGATTGACAGTCAGAACGTTAGCTGTCATAATGTGGGATACAGGTTCTCTTCTTTTCATTTTAAGATACTTGTTTGATTTGTGTTCAGTTGTGTTGTTTCGTTGGTTCGAAGCTAATCCTCTTTTTTACGATCCATTTTGACATGGCTCAAGGTGCCTTATGATTAAAATCACACCCACGGGCCACTAGGCCACATCATCTGGATACTGTATGATGGGTTTCTTCTTACTCTGCTGTCTGGCTTTGGCCAGATCATAACTCAGCAGCATACTCGGAAGGAGTATTAAGTTCGACAGTAAACCAACCACAAGGGTTATGGATGTAAAGATTCCCAAAGCGATCGTTCCTCCAAAGCTCGAACCACTAAATATGACAAAACCGAAGAACAGGATCACAGCTGTGTAGAGCATACTTACACCTGTTTCTTTCAGGGCTTTTCGTACTGAGACTTGAATATTGAATTGATTCCTTCTCAATTCCATTCGGTACTTGGAGAGGAAGTGGATCGTGAAATCCACTGCGATACCAAAAGCCACACTGAAGACCAATACTGTCGATGGTTTTAGAGCTACATTGAAGTAGCCCATGATTCCGGCTGTGATCAAAAGTGGAATGATATTCGGTATCATGGAGATCATGATCATGCGAAGCGAGGTGAATATCGTAGCCATGATCAAACCTATGATCAGGAAGGCTACCACCAGACTGATCAGCAGGTTGCGGATCAAATAGTCGTTTCCTTTCTGGAAGATCACGGAAGTTCCGGTGATATGTATGTCCATCCGTTCGGAGCTGTCAACTGGTTCGTAACTCACTTCAGACAGCATGTGATAGACCGTGTCGTGATCGGCATATTCCGATGTGTCAAATACGATCTCAATAATACTGTCGGTCGGGATGGAAGTCTCATTTCGGGTGTAATTGAAGATCGTATCCGCAATACCGTAGATCTCCTTTTTCAATTCGCGGATCCTCTTGGTACCGATATCGGCCATTTGCACGCTGATGCGTGCTTTTTGATTTGAAGAATCGACGAGCGAACGCAACATGATGTTGCCTCCTTCTCCTTGCTTGGAAGGCATCAAATTCATGATGCGGTTCAATTCCAAATTGCCCGGAACACGGTAGAACCGTCGATCTCCATCGTGCAGCGCTTGTCGAGCAAAATTGATGATCTGTGCGATGGAAATAGGCTTGCTAAGGACGTCATAGTTTGCGAGATTCTGTCTTTCTAATCTGTCGATCTTTCGAAGGACTGAAGGATCGCTGATCCCGCCGTCTCGACCCGAGTTGACCACGATCTCGAAAGGCATCACCCCATTCATGTGCGTTTCAAAGAATTTAAGATCCTTGTAGATCTTCTCACTCTTGGAAATATCATCTACCAGGAAGCCGATCCTCTGTACACGCGACATACCTATGAAAGCAAGAGCCACTACGATCACTGTAGTTATGTAAACCGTCTTGCGGTTGTAAGTGGCCACTTTAGCCAGATACTCTATCAGTGCACGCAGTCTCTTGTTCTCCAAGTGTTTTGTGTGTCTGGTGGACGGCGGCTTCAGGAAACTGAAGATCACCGGGATAAGGATGATGGAGATGAAGAACACCGACATCACACTCAAGAATGCATTCAATCCAAATTCATGGAGTACCGTACTGCCTGTCAATGTGAATACACCAAAACCGATCGCTGTGGTCAGGTTGGTAAAGAATACCGCGATCCCGACCTTGGAGATCACCCTTTGTAGTGACTTCATCTGGTTGGAATGGAGGCGATACTCTTCGTGGTATTTGTTCAGCAAGTAGATGCAATTGGCTATACCGATCACCACGATCAAGGGTGGGAGCAATGCCGTGAACATCGTGATCTTGAATCCTATCAAGACCAAAATCCCGAAACTCCAGATCACGCCAATGATCACTACGAGCATTGCGAATAAGAGCGTATAGAAACTTCTGAAGAAGAACAGAAGAATAAAGGCTGTGATAATAATGGAGAGCAGCGTGAAGAGTTGTAATTCTTCCTTGATCCGTTGAGAGAATTCAGTACGAATGAACGGAAGGCCGCTGTAATGACCCTCGACGTTGTACGGCTCCAATGCATTCTCCACCTTCTTAACCATGCCCCGCACAAATGGGATCCGCTTCTTGCTGTCGAGGATGCTCTTCTTGAGTGTGACAGCCATCAGGGTGAAGTTGCCAGAATCTTTGTAGATCAATCCTTCATAGAACCGCAGATTGCGTACCACTCCAAGTAGGGAATCCAGTTCTGCTTTGGATTTGACTCGTTGCTTGATGACACGCTCCTGCTTGAATACCTCTCTTTGAAAGGTGTCACCATCTATGATGGTTTGCTCATTTCCCCGACTTAAATAGGGGACATTAGTGATCGAGAGTAGCTGTTGGATCCCTTCGGAGTTCTGAATATCCTCGCTAAGGTCAAACCAGGTGTTGAAGAAATCGACATGATTGATCTTTGGTGTATTGATCCCGATGACAAACACGCTGCCATCATCACCAAAGGTCTTTTTGAAATCAACGTAGGCCTGGTATTCTTTATCGTCGTCAGGAATGAACTTCGGGTTGTCATAGGCGAACTTCACTTCGGAAGCCTTGTACGCCATAAATACAGTCAGCGCGACCAGAGTACCGACCAGTATCCATCGGTAGCGTAGCACAAAAACTGCAATTCGTTCCCACATAGCCAAAAGGAGGGCAAAATTAGTCAAATGCGGCCAATGAACCGCGTGTAAAATGCAGATGCTCTGATCCTCAGAATCTGCTGGTTCTCAGTGCCGTTAGCCTGCTCTCAAAAGTCGTCTACGCATCAGGAGTTCGGCGTCCTTTGTGAACAGCTGTACAATGAGAATCCCTCGCGCGTTATCGATAAGGGTGAATTTTCCGTGCTTCACCATTCCTGATTGAACAAGTCTACCAGTGAGATCGAATAGCTCGTAACGGACCTCTTCGTTTGCATTCAACCCGATCGCGTTTACTTCACTTTCGGAATCGTTGACAAACAATCTGATGTCACGTTTCTCCTGTTCATGAATTGTTGTGGATGGACATGCATTTAGAAGAATATGCACAGAATCGCGGATGGCTCCGAATGAAGCATATAAACTGTCGCCCGGACACAGCGTTGCACAGCCATCGCGATGTCCCGCAATATGAGCCAGGTAATCCCCTGTCTGGTCAGGGTGTCTGGTACTATCCAATGGCGAGATGACATCCTTGTATGACTTCCATGTCAGTAATCGCTGCAAGGCTGAAATAGCAGCTTTGCTCGCATGGATCTCGTTATAGTTCCCGATCATGCAAACACCCATGGTTCCGGTGTTCTTCCCACAGAAATGAGCGCCTTTGATATTGTCCTGGTCTGTGACACCTTGATCGTCTCTGCCTTCATATAACGTACCTTCAGGATCAATAAGGTAGTTGTAACCGATGTCGTCCCAGCCGTTCACTTCAGTGTGATACAGGTAAATATTTCGCACTACCTGCATGTAGTCGCTGACATTATTGGAAGTCGCGCTGTGATGCACGATCAGATGATCCACTTCGTTTTCTGTTCTTCCATCGACCGGGTCCGGAAGGTCCTTTCTCCATTCCTCGGTAGTGATCACATCAGGTTCTGCACATGCGCTGCTCCCTTTTTTAAGAAGAGGGAAGCCTGCATTCATCGAAGGAGCAGCCATTAAATAGATCTTGATCAAGCCGCGATAATTGCCCGGATCGATCTGTAGCTCTTCAGAGCGTCCGTCGGTAACGAATAGGGGAGATCGCAGTTTGTCTTTGGGATCCTGCCCGGTGATAACATACACCTCAAAGCTGTCTCCCGATGAAGTGAACATTTTTGTGCCTTCGGGGAAGTTTTTGTCTTCAAACTCCAGCATGATCGCGCTGAAAGCAACGTGGGACTTGATATTTTGCAGGTCTTCGCAGATCACCGGAATCTCCAGATACTGAACCAATCCACTTGGAGAGAGGCCTGCTTCATCAAATCGACT
>VMBT01000355.1_pt1 | contig 30405 bp, 28 predicted proteins | sample 4404301 | NCBI WGS metagenome assembly VMBT01 (sample SAMN12238535, study PRJNA552566) | marine metagenome | isolation source: Coastal seawater | place: USA: coastal Georgia, Sapelo Island | collected 2008-08/2009-08
CCAATAGTCCTCAAGACGCTGGCTTATGGACTTTGCGGCACGACAAGCGGTAGCACTTGATTTGGTCTTGAGGCTGAAGCACAGACGTTTGACTTTATAATGCTCCACCAAATCGTAAGGCACACGCCTCACATAGTAGTAAATACCATCACGAAATAGCACATGATTTGAAGCAAATTTGTTTCGCATATTGTTTCACACCAATCTATAGCAAGCGGGCAAATTGCTTGCAAATCAATTGGTTAGATTTGGTGAAACAAATGAAATGGCGCACCCGAGAGGATTCGAACCTCTGACCTCTGCCTTCGGAGGGCAGCGCTCTATCCAGCTGAGCTACGGGTGCGTCTGATGCGAGCTATATCGCCTGAGCTTTGGCCTCGCAATGGAAAACTTTCCTGTTCATCCAAAGAGATCATTGGCAAGACGCAGACCATCGACCAAAGCGTCTACCTCTTCAAGCGTGTTGTAAAACGCAAATGACGCCCGACAAGATGCATGAATGCCCAAGTGATCCATCAAAGGACCCGCGCAATGTTGACCGGCGCGCACCGCAATCCCTTTTTTATCCAAGATCGTTGAAATATCATGGGCATGCGCCGCGCCATCCATAGTGAATGAAAATATTGCGCCTCGTTCTGGCGCACTGCCTTGCACCTTGAGCCAATTCAACCCGCCAAGCTGGGCAGAGGCATATTGCGTGATCGCCTTTTCATGGGCGGCAATCTGATCCATGCCGATGTCCATCATGTAATTCAGCGCCACGCCAAGCCCGATCGTTTGAACAATGCCCGGTGTGCCTGCTTCAAAGAGATGGGGAACATCGTTATAGATCACCTGATCTTTGTGGACTTCACGGATCATGTCACCCCCACCGATAAAGGGGCGCATTTCGCTTTGGCGGTCTTTTGAAACGTAAATCGCGCCCGACCCAGAGGGTCCGCAGAGCTTATGTCCGGTGATCGCATAAAAATCACAGCCTATATCACCGACGTCAACAGGCATATGCACCGCCCCTTGCGATCCATCGACCAATACGGGCACCCCTTTGGCGCGAGCGCCCACACAGATGGATTTCACGTCCACAATGCTTCCAAGAACATTGGACATATGGGTGACCGCGATTAACTTTGTGCGCGGCGTGATTGCGTCAAGCATCGCCTCCGGATCCAAGACCCCGTTTTCATCGATATCGACCCATTTCAAGACAATGCCGAAGCGTTCACGGAGGAAGTGCCAGGGCACGATATTGGCATGATGTTCCATCACACTCAGAACAATTTCGTCCCCCGGTTTCATCACATTCATCGCCCACCCGTAGGCCACCATATTGATGCCCTCGGTGGTGCCCGAATTCATGATGATGTCATTTTCATCCGCGACATTTAAAAATTTCGCAACAGTGCCTCTGACAGCTTCATATTTTTCAGTTGCCAAATTGCTAAGGTAATGAAGTCCACGATGGACGTTCGCATATTCATGGGAATAGGCTGTGTTGATGGCATCAATGACAACTTGCGGTTTTTGCGATGACGCCCCATTATCGAGATAAACCAAAGGTTGATTGTTTACCTTACGCGATAAAATCGGAAAATCTGCACGAATTGCGTTGACATCAAAACTCATCTCTAAAGCCCCATCCCCATAAAAGAGATCATGAAAAACAATATGACACCGCCCAAACCGATACCGAGCACAGAGACCACGGAGGCTTTCATCATATTGTCAAACTTATGCGCGGTATCGACAAAGGCCACAAAGATCCAAAGCGACCAGAAAATAATGGCGATTTGCGCAAATCCGGCAAGCGCCGCCACCAGAAACAAAAGGGCATATATTAGCACCTGCAGTAAAAGCTGAATGACCTGTAGCCATGCCACCAAAGCAAAGATCGTTTTAAAATTGGCCTGCCCATCAAATCTCTGTCCAGTCCAAGTGATTGTTGCACAGACCAATAACGTCATCCCCCCGACCATCACTGCAAAGATCCAAGGACTGCTCACATCGCTTAATGTCGGACCATCTGATTTCATCATGGCATCAACAAAAAACTGCATTGCCGTGGTCAAACAGATGGAAGCTACGAAAACCGACCATATCACATCATAGGAAAAGCCACGCGAAATAATGGTTGATGCGGCATCTTTCGGATTGGTAAAGCTGTTTTTCAACAAATCGACAAGGTTCACAGTGCTACCCATCAGACCCTCCGACTGAGCGCGCGAAATGCGCAGACCAAAAACCACAAGAACACTCCCAGCCAGAGTACCCCAATAAGATTTGTCAACACACCCCGCCCTAAAAACCCGCTCACGAGCCCATAAATCAGCATTAATGGTGCGGCGGCCAGAAAAGACCAAAAAAGTGATAACCGCAAAGGCAAACCAATATCGCGCAACCCGCCGATAAATAACAGAAGGGTCAAAACTCCCGCCAACGCGTAAAATAAAAGCGGCGCAATGAATATCCACGCAAACAGCGCAGCTCCCAGCAGCATATCAAGGGCCTGATCACTGAGATACGCATCCCGCGCCGCCGTGGGCCAGCGGGAAATGAAGGCCAATAGACAGCCTCCAGCCAAAAATCCAAGGGCAGTTTTTTCTTCAAAGTGATCCGTGACAAAACTTTGATAAACCGTTGCCGGCCTACGGTAGCTGTCGTAGATATTTCTAATTACGGACATAGGTCAGCGCCTTCTCTTCAGCCAACCTTCAAGACGGGCATTGATAAGCTCCGCGATGTCTTCGTTTTCCACTTCGCTCAAAGCTTCGGATAAAAAGGCAAGCGTCAATAGATTGGTCGCCTCATCCGCTGCTACGCCGCGTGAGCGGAGATAAAAAAGCGCTTCTTCATCGATCGCCCCTGAGGTTGATCCATGTGAACAGGCCACGTCATCGGCGTATATTTCAAGCTCTGGTTTTGCAAGAAACTGGCTATCATCATCCAACAAAAGTGATTGGCTGATCTGATAGCCATCGGTTTTCTGCGCCCCAGGCTTGACAAGGATTTTTCCTTGAAACACACCTGTCGCCCCGTTGCGAAGAACCTTCTTAAAAACCTGCCGGCTTTCCCCACGCAGTGCATCATGAGTAATGAAAACCGTGTCATCGTGATGGAAATCACCATCCCCCACGCTCGCACCAGCCACATGGGCGATACTATCATCACCGCGCATATCAATGACCGTTTCATTTCGCGTCAAAACACCGTTCATGGTCAGCGTAAATGATTTAAATTGGCTATGCTCTTCCAGTTGGGCAAAGACATGTGTGACGGCGCGCCGTTCATGATCACGCCCCTGAGCACGAATGTGATTGAGCTGTCCACCTTGCTCAATTTCCGCCTCGATCACCGTATTACAACGCGCAGCCACCGCGCCGCTTTCCAGAATAGTCGCGCGCGCGCCCGCATCGACTTTGATCACATGATGCAGGATCACATCCGAGGTTTCAGAACCGTGGATGTAATGAAGGCTAATGGGTTTTGACAGCGTCTCTTTGACGTGCAGCAAAATCCCTTCTTCGGCAAAAGCGGAATTAAAGGCAGCCAAAGGACGCGCAACAGGGGTCTGCCCGTTTTTTTCAAGGGATCCGTAAAGACTTTTGGCCCAGTGAATATCAACTTCCTCTGTCGTTGAAAGTAATTCAAGAACCGCCCCGTTCAGAGACAAACCGTCCGAGAGCGTTTCTGAATAGACGCCGTCCACAAAGACCAATTTATGGCTGTCCAGTTCATCAAAAATGGGACCTTCGCTGTCTTTTTGTACCGCGGCAGGGATGGCTTCGCCAGACGTCAGCGTATCAGGACGGGTATATTTCCAATATTCATCTCGCCGCTGGGGCATCCCCATTTTCATCAGCCGGTCGTAAGCTTCCTTGCGCGCGGGCGCACTCCAGCCGGACTGCGAAACCTTCATTTCGGCAAGACGTTTTGAGACGTCTGTTTCTTTCGTCTGGGCAAGCGACATCAAGCGACCTCCGCCAGAATATCTGCATATCCATTATTTTCAACTTCTAGCGCCAGCTCCGGTCCACCCGTTTTCACGATGCGCCCATCAGCCATGATGTGCACAACATCTGGTTTGATATGATCAAGTAAGCGCTGGTAATGGGTGATCACCAAAAACCCACGGTTCTGAGATCTCAGAGCGTTCACACCCTCTGCTACGAGTTTCATCGCGTCAACGTCAAGTCCGCTATCCGTTTCATCCAAAATGCACATTTTGGGTTCCAGCATCGCCATTTGCAGAATTTCATTGCGTTTTTTCTCGCCACCGGAAAATCCGACATTCACTGGACGTTTGAGCATATCGGCATCAATTTTCAGATCTTTGGCTTTGCTTCGGACCTCTTTAAGAAAATCGGTCGCTGACATTTCCTCTTCTCCGCGCGCTTTACGCTGGGCGTTCACCGCCGTACGCAGAAAAGTCATATTCCCGACACCGGGAATTTCCACGGGATATTGAAAGGCCAAGAAAAGGCCAGCCGCGGCGCGTTCTTCGGGTTCCATATCAAGGATATCTTCCCCCAAAAGCGAGGCACTGCCATCCGTGACTTCGTAACCGTCACGGCCCGAAAGAACGTAAGAAAGCGTTGATTTCCCAGACCCGTTTGGCCCCATGATCGCGTGCACTTTGCCTGCCTCAACCGTGAGATTGACGCCCTTGAGGATTTGCTTATCCTCTTCTTCCAAGGATACACATAGGTTTTTTATTTCTAACATTTCGTCTTTCCTTACAACCCGTTGCCGACCCACGCGGGATCAGAGTTTTCAATTCAAATCACGACCGCCGTCCCGCTAATGGAAACCATCAGCATAGATTGACCGACAACCTCATAATCAAGGTCAATACCGACAACTGCATTCGCGCCGAGCGCTCGTGTCTTTTCCTCTAATTCGCTCATGGCCGCTTCGCGGGCATCAGCCAGTTTGCTTTCGTAAACGCCAGATCGCCCCCCAATCACATCTGTGATAGAGGCGAAGAGATCTCGCACGACGTTTGCTCCCATAATGACTTCGCCCACAACCAGACCTTTGTAGTCTTTTATGGGATGGCCCTCGATTGTAGGGGTGGTGGTGATAATCATGCCGCAGCCTCGTTTGTCAGAAACGTGGAGATCAACTTAACCACAAACTCTGCCATGCCCCCTGGCCCGCTTGCGCGGTCCTTCAGGTGAATGGTCACATCTGGGCGCGCGGCAGCGATCACGGCGATCAGACGTCCGCGTGTCTCGTCATCCAAACCTGCGCCCATAGCGGCCAAACGGATATCGGGATAGCCTTGCAACGCTTTGAGAATATCCACCTCAGTCCCCGCCTCAGCCCATGTTACCGGTTGCGGTCCAAATTTCTCATGAACAGCCTCAACAATCCCAGGCTTGCGTCCCATAACCAAAACGCGCGGGGTCATCCAACACTGCCCTCAAGCGAAATGGCAACCAGTTGCTGTGCTTCCATTGCAAATTCCATAGGGAGCGCCTGAAGCACATCCTTGCAAAACCCGTTCACGACAAGCGCGACAGCCTCTTCTTCGTCCATCCCTCTTTGGCGGCAATAGAACAATTGTTCATCATCCACCTTGGATGTCGTCGCCTCATGTTCAACGCGCGAAGAATTATTTTTAACCTCAATATAGGGCACCGTATGTGCACCGCATTTGTCCCCGATCAGCAAGCTGTCACATTGCGTGTAGTTGCGGCTGCTTTTGGCTTTGGGGTGCATGGACACCAATCCACGATAGGTGTTTTGCGCAACGCCGGCAGATATCCCTTTGGACACAATGCGAGATTTTGTGTTTTTGCCAAGATGCACCATTTTCGTGCCCGTATCGGCCTGCTGGTGATTGTTGGCAATCGCGATGGAATAAAACTCCCCTTGGCTATCGTTACCGCGCAAAATGCAGGAAGGATATTTCCATGTCACCGCAGATCCAGTTTCCACCTGTGTCCACATGACTTTTGATCTATCCCCCCGGCAGTCAGCGCGTTTGGTGACAAAGTTGTAAATCCCGCCCTTGCCATTTTCGTCACCTGGAAACCAGTTTTGGACCGTGGAATATTTCACCTCTGCGTCCTCTTCGAGAATAATTTCAACCACAGCGGCATGAAGCTGAGCTGTGTCACGTTGAGGCGCAGTACAGCCTTCAAGATAACTCACATAAGAACCTTTGTCGGCAATGATCAAAGTCCTCTCAAACTGACCCGTATTTTCCGCGTTGATGCGGAAATAGGTGCTCAGTTCCATCGGGCAACGCACACCAGGGGGAATATAGACGAACGAGCCGTCCGAGAATACCGCACTGTTCAAGGTCGCATAATAATTGTCTGACACAGGCACGACCGAGCCGAGGTATTTTTTGACCAGTTCGGGGTGCTCTTTGATCGCCTCTGAGATAGAGCAGAAAATGACGCCTGCCTTCTTCAGTTCGGCTTGGAAGGTCGTACCTACGGACACACTGTCAAAGACAGCATCAACTGCAACCTTGCGCGCTTCGACTGGTGCCTCTTCTGCGCCTTCGACGCCTGCAAGGATCATTTGTTCTTTAAGGGGAATGCCGAGCTTTTCATACGTGGCCAAAAGCTTTGGATCGACATCCTCCAGAGACTTTGGTTTTTCCGCCATCGATTTGGGACGCGCGTAGTAATATTGATCCTGAAAATCAATCTTTGGATAATTCACCATTGCCCATGAAGGTTCTTCCATTTGCAGCCAGCGTTCAAACGCAGACAACCGCCAATCCGTCATCCACTCAGGCTCACCGTTCTTTTCAGAAATCAACCTTACGATGTCTGGGTTCACACCCTTTGGGGCGTATTCCATTTCGATCTCTGTGTCCCACCCATATTTATAGGTGCCGCCGACTTCACGAACGGCATCAACCGTTTCCTGATCCACGCCGTCTTTGACTTCGATATCGGTGACTGCTGACATGTTGTTTCTCCTCTGCGCGCTTTTAACCCGCGCGGCGCAATCCCATTTTTTGTTTCTTTTCCGTCCAGCGGTCGATAAACCGCTCTATCTCTTCTTTTGTCGTTGTTGTCGACAGGCTGATCCGGAGCCCACAGCCCGCTGTTTCCCCGTCAAAACCCATCGCCCTTAGGACACGGCTTGCCTTGACCTTCCCGCTTGAACAGGCAGAGCCCGCTGACACTGCGATTCCGTCAAGATCCATCTGCATAACCTGTGTATCCCCTTTCCAACCGGGAGAGACAATACAGCTTGTGTTGGGCAACCGTTTCACCGCCTGCCCTACATATATAGAGCCGAGGGTGCTTTGGACAATTGCTGTTTCCATGTAATTTCGAAGTTCCGCCACCTGATCCCAAAGACCGTTCACCAGTTCGTTTTGCGCTGCTTTGGCGGCGGCAGCAAACCCAGCGGCTGCAATCACATTTTCAGTTCCAGATCTGCGCCCCATTTCCTGCCCGCCACCTTTGATTTGAGCCAAAATATCCGTGCCACGGTTCATAACCAAGGCGCCTATCCCTTTAGGTCCGCCAATTTTATGGGCCGACACGGCGGCGGTTTGCGTATTTAACCAATTAAAGGAAAGCGGGATTTTTCCAAATGCTTGGGTCATATCCGAAAACCAAAGCCCTTCGGGCAGGTTTTGCATCACTCCCGTCTCACTATTGGCAAGTTGAAGCGCAGAATTGTCAGGGCTCTCAAGGGCGACGATACCATTTTCATCCACAGTCAAAGACGCCTCACAGCAGGCAACAACCGCATCATGTTCGATGTCAGCACAATAAAAATGGCCCTGCGAAAGTGCCAGAGATGCCGCCTCAGTTGCCCCAGAGGTAAAGATAATATCTGCCCCATTTGCCCCAAGCGCGTCAGACAGCTCTTCGCGTGCTTTCTCCAAAATAGCTTTTGCCGCGCGCCCTTCCGCGTGCACGGAGGACGGATTTCCAACAACATCCATCGCAGCAATCATGGCTGCACGCGCATCGCTTCGCAGTGGCGTTGTAGCATTATGATCCAGATAAACCCGCGCCGTCATTCGTCCACAACAGTTAATAAATTTGGCAAGGCCGGACAGGGCACGAGGTCATTTTCGATCACATCCGACAACCGTGTCTGATGTAAAAACACATACATCGTTGCACTCATGCTTTCCCAAAGACGATTGGTCAAGGATTGCGCTTTGCTGCCCGACACGGCCCCAGATGCCCCAGCGCCTTTGTGCATCGCATCCAGCGTTTCATCGACCGCGGAAAGAATATCGATCACGCGAATTTCATGAACAGACCGTCCCAGCTCATAGCCCCCGCTTGGACCGCGTGTCGACTGCACCAACCCGCTACGGCGCAACTTGACAAAAAGCTGTTCGAGATAGGGTAGCGAAATATCTTGACGCTTGGAAATCTCCGCAAGCGATACGCGCTGACCTTCAGGCTGAAGAGCAATATCCGTTAGCGCAATCATAGCGTATCGCCCTTTCGTGCTGAGTTTCATGCGCTCATTCCGTCAATTGATTGCCGTTATCTCATTGACCTATGCCGCGCCACGGCTTATCTGCAACTAAACGACAGCTATTTTCGCAAAACTTAGAATCATTCTAAATTGCGAAGACCCCGCTGTCAAGAACGCTCCATGCCGTTTTTGAGGAGAGAAATTATATGCCCGAGGTTATATTTCCCGGTCCAGATGGTCGCCTTGAAGGGCGGTATCACCCGCAAAAAGACAGAGACGCCCCTATTGCAATCGTATTGCACCCCCACCCACAGTTTGGGGGCACAATGAACAACAAGGTTGTTTATAATCTGCACTATGCTTTTTACAACATGGGCTTCACTGTCCTGCGGTTTAACTTTCGCGGCGTCGGACGCAGCCAAGGGGAGTATGATCAAGGCATCGGCGAGCTGAGCGATGCGGCCTCTGCGCTTGATTACCTGCAATCGATGAATAACAATTCCAAACATTGCTGGGTTGCAGGATTCAGCTTTGGCGCATGGATCGGAATGCAGCTTTTGATGCGCCGGCCCGAGATCACAGGATTCATTTCCGTCTCGCCTCCTGCAAATATGTATGATTTCTCGTTTTTGGCGCCCTGCCCATCGTCCGGATTAATCATCAACGGCACAGAAGATCGCATCGCTCCTCCTGCTGACACGGAAAATCTGGTGGAAAAACTTCACGAACAGCGTGGCATTACAATAACCCACACTCAGCTCAGCGGAGCCGGCCATTTTTTCGAAGAACCGCATATGGACAACCTAATGGATCATGTGACCGGTTACGTAAAAAGGCGGCTCACAGAAAATACGCGCTAATTCTTTGTTCCGGTGCAAATCAACAGAACGTAAACTGAACAGATGAAAGAACATACCAACCCGCAGCACGTAATCAGATTAACCTGCGGGCTCATTCATTGTTGGGATCAAGCGTGTCCGCCGCCGCAGCCAAATCTCGGGCAATGGCGAAGGCGCCTTTGATTTTGTCGCTGTCTTTTTTCCAGTCGCGCCGCACGACGATTTTATTGTCCTTGACCTTTGCAAGACCGCGCTGGTTTTCGATAAATTTCACAAGTCCTGATGGTGAGGCGAATTTGTCGTTGTGGAATTGAATAGTCGCCCCTTTTGGGCCGCCGTCAAGCTTCGCGATGCCGGCTTTCTTACACATTGCCTTGATGCGAACAACGAGCATCAAGGTATTGACCTCTTTTGGTAATTTTCCAAATCTGTCAATTAATTCCGCGGCAAACCCTTCCAATTCTACTTTGCTGCTTAGTGAAGATAAACGTCGGTAAAGCCCAAGACGCACATCCAGATCACGAACATAATTCTCAGGTATCAGCACTGGCACACCGAGGTTGATCTGAGGCGCCCATTGATCGTCAACTTCGGCGAGGCCCTCCATTTCCCCAGCGCGGATTTTCGCAATCGCCTCTTCAAGCATTGATTGATACAATTCATAGCCGACATCGCGCATCTGACCGGATTGTTCTTCGCCAAGCAAATTGCCCGCCCCTCTGATATCAAGGTCCTGAGAGGCAAGCAAAAACCCTGCGCCCAAGGTGTCCAAAGATCCTAAAACGCGCAGCCGTTTTTCCGCCGTTGGCGTCAACTTTGCGCGTGGTTTTGTCGTCAAATAGGCGAAAGCCCGAATTTTGGACCGCCCAACTCGGCCCCTGATTTGATAAAGCTGTGCAAGGCCAAACATATCCGCACGGTGGATGACCATGGTATTGGCAGTTGGAATATCCAACCCAGATTCGACAATCGTCGTGGCCAATAAGACGTCATATTTCCCGTCGTAAAAAGCGTTCATGCGCTGATCCAACTGTCCAGCGGCCATCTGCCCATGGACGACCACATAAGTCAGTTCGGGCAATTGATCTTTGAAAAATTCTTCGATTTCCGCAATCTCGTTGATACGCGGCACCACAAAGAAAGATTGCCCGCCCCGATAATGTTCGCGCAAAAGCGCTTCACGAATTGTCACACCGTCAAATTCGCTCACGTAGGTGCGAATGGACAACCGATCCACAGGCGGGGTTGCGATGATTGACAAATCACGCACACCAGAAAGAGACAGCTGTAACGTGCGTGGGATCGGTGTGGCCGTCAGAGTAAGAACATGCACATCCGAACGCATTTGTTTGAGCCGTTCTTTATGCTGCACTCCAAAGCGCTGTTCTTCATCGATGATCAAAAGCCCCATATTTTTGAATTTGACCGATTTTGCCAAAAGCGCATGGGTACCAATAACAATATCCACCGTGCCATTTTCGATCCCGTCCCGCGTGATTTGCGCCTCTGCAGCCCCCACAAAGCGGGACAGTTGACGCACTTCGACAGGAAAGCCTCGGAACCGTTCTGCGAAACTCTGCGCATGTTGGCGCGCAAGCAAGGTCGTTGGTGCAATCAAGGCCACCTGCACACCAGACAATGCGGCAGCAAAGGCTGCACGCATTGCAACTTCTGTTTTCCCGAACCCTACATCACCGCAAATAAGCCGATCCATGGGAATTCCCGACATGAGATCCCCCATCACGTCTTCGATGGCAGTGAGCTGATCATCCGTTTCCTCATAAGGAAACCGCGCGCTGAAGGCATCCCACATCCCCGTTGGCGGCTCAAGGATCGGCGCGCGGCGCAAAGCCCGCTCAGCTGCGACGCGAATCAAACGATCCGCCATATCCTTGATACGCTGTTTAAGCCGAGATTTCTTGGCCTGCCACGCCCCACCGCCAAGCCTATCCAGCAGTCCTTCTTCGTGCCCATATTTGCTGAGCAGCTCTATGTTTTCCACAGGCAGATAGAGACGCGCATTTTCTGCATAGACAAGCAAAAGACATTCATGCGCCGCCCCCGCAGCCGTAATGACTTCTAGACCTTCGAACCGACCGATCCCGTGATCAACATGAACCACGAGTTCGCCAACAGCCAGACTTTGGGTTTCGGTCAGGAAATTTTCGGCTTTGCGTTTTTTGCGCCCCTGTCGGATCAGACGATCACCCAATACATCTTGCTCTGAAATCACCGTGAACTCGGGTGCTTCAAATCCGTGTTCAAGCCCCCAAACTGCCAGCTGCACACCGGCGGCCGAAATTTCCTTGATCGAAGAAATTGGCCTTGGATTGACAAGGCCCTCATCTTCCAAAAGACCCTGTAATCTCTCTCTCGCCCCCTCAGAGTAGCTGGCAACAATGACTGGCCCTTTGGATAATTTTGCATTAATATGATCCGCCAGAGAACTGAAAAGACTTATTTTTTCAATTTGTCTTTCCGGAGAGAAATTTCGCCCGATACGCCCGCCTGCATCAATAACGCTGGGCCCAGTTGATTGGGGTAATGGATGAAATTGCAACACGCGATTTACGCTGGTCTTGGCTTGCCATGCCTCATCATCAAGATAAAGCTGCGAAGGCGCGATAGGTTTATAGGCCACATCCAGCTTTGTCTTTTGATCCATCGCCAATTTGCGTGTTTCGTATTGATCGGCAATACTGTCCCATCGCGCAAGGCGGACCGGGGTAATCTGATCATCCTGAGTAATCGTAACATCGGACACATAATCAAAGAGCGTTTCCAAGCCATCATGAAAAAATGGCAACCAATGCTCCACACCTTGATATTTGCGCCCTGCACTTACAGCTTCATAAAGCGCATCATCCGTTCGAGCAGCCCCGAATTCAATGCGGTAATTCTGGCGAAAGCGGGTTATGGCGGTCTCATCCAATATGACTTCGGACACAGGTGAGAGTTCTATGTGGGATAATTTTTCCGTGGTGCGTTGGGTTGCTGGATCAAATCGGCGAACCCCGTCAAGCACATCACCAAATAAGTCCAATCGCACGGGTCCACCCTCACCGGGTGGATAGATGTCAATGATCCCGCCACGAACCGCAAAATCACCGGGTTCCATCACTGTGGGCGTTTGCACAAAACCCATACGCGCCAAAAATGACCGAAGTGCGCCCTCATCAATCCGGTGCCCGACCGTTGCCAAAAAAACGGAATTTTTCAAAACCTGACGCTTAGGAATTTTCTGCGAGGCTGCGTTGAGGGTCGTGAGCAGCACATAATTCTTGGGCGGCTTGTGTACCAATGTTGCCAAGGTTGCCATGCGCATAGCTGAAATATCAGCCTGTGGAGAAATCCGGTCATACGGGAGACAATCCCAGCTAGGAAACCGCAAGATTGCAACATCAGGAGCATAAAACCTCAGCGCCTCTTCCATAGCGGCAAGCCGTTTGTCGTCGCGTGCGATATGCATCACCGGACGATCCCTGCGTCTCATCTCATTCAAGATAAGTTGAGCATCGTACCCTTCGGGCGCACCCCCAACCGTGACATGAGTTACATTTTCCATCTATTTGTTTTCAAACATATTATTTGCGATCTTTAAAAAACGGAGTACTCCCTAAGGATAACCCGAACCCCCCAGAATGTGGACATCAAGATCGTCAAGAAAGAGCTAAGTAATGTCCAATAGCGGATGGTACGTATCTGACGAAACACCGCCTCAAAGTCCGGTATCTCTTTAGCCAATCTCCGCGCCAGTCGCCAGCGTAAAATCAGACTTGGGCCAAGTGGCACGAAGAGAAAGAAAAACGCCTGCAAGATTTCCACATTGTAAAAAAACGCAACGACGGACCAAAAACTCAGAACAAAGGCGCAAAGCCCCGCAACAAATGGGCCAATATTGCTCACAGTGCTCCATCTCATGCGTTCCAAGTAGAGTGCTAAAGCCCGAAGAAGAACGCCTTGGCGTTCGGGGTGACCCTGCCGCGCAAGGCGCAATTGATGGTAGGACATCCCAAGATACAACTGACAAAACACCGCCCAAATGGCGATCAAAGCAAACCAGTACCAAGCACTGGAAAAAGAATGAAACTGGATCAAGTCCATGTCGTTGCCTTGCCTGATGGATCTGCAGAGTGACGCGCATATGTACCCCCTCTCTCGCGCGGTGCAAGTCAATTTCAACATAGTCATTGCGAAACTTGCCCCAGAGCAGGTTCCGTGTCAGAGTGTGAAAAATTTTCAAGGTCCTGGAAACTATGAAATCACCGATTGTTGCCCCCTATCCTGCCGCGCGCTTCCGGCGCGCGAAACATCGCCCAGAAACCCGTGCTTTGGTGCGCGAAAACACCCTGACGACCGATGACCTGATCTGGCCCGTTTTTATATGTGACGGGGAAAACGTGGAACAGCCGGTCACCTCGATGCCGGGCGTCGTGCGGCGCAGCGTTGATTTAATTGTTGAGGCCGCGAAAGAAGCCGCAGATTTGGGTATTCCTGCCATCTGCCTTTTTCCCTATACGGACCCAGCGCTAAAGACGTCTGATTGCGCGGAGGCCTGGAACCCAAACAACCTATCCAACCGCGCGACGCGCGCGATCAAGAAAGCCGTCCCAAATATTGCCGTGATGACCGATGTGGCGCTTGATCCCTATAATATCGATGGACACGATGGTTTTGTGGTGGATGGTCAGATACTGAACGATGAAACCGTTGACGCACTTGTGAAGCAAACGCTGTCTCAGGCAGAGGCAGGTGCAGACATTATCGGCCCTTCGGATATGATGGATGGACGCATCGGGGCAATGCGTGAGGCATTGGAAACTCATGGGCACGGGAATGTGATGATCATGAGTTATGCTGCAAAATACGCCAGTGCGTTTTATGGCCCATTTCGGGATGCTGTGGGGGCCTCGGGTGCGCTGAAAGGCGACAAAAAAAGCTATCAAATGGATCCGGCCAATACTGACGAAGCCCTGCGCCTCGTTGCACGCGACCTTTCAGAGGGGGCTGATATGGTCATGGTGAAGCCCGGCATGCCCTATCTTGACGTCTGCCGGCGGGTTAAAGATCAGTTTGGGGCGCCCACTTATGCCTATCAGGTATCGGGTGAATACGCGATGCTTCAGGCAGCAGGGCAAAACGGGTGGTTAGATCTGGATCGGGTGATGCTGGAAAGCCTTATGGGATTTAAGCGCGCAGGCTGTGATGGGATACTGACCTATTTCGCCCCTGCCGCCGCGCGCGCACTTTCCAAAAGATGATTGTTTGAACAGAAGCTAGTGACTTCCTAAAGCATACGCGCTATACTAATGAGGACACGGCAAAGACCGTGAGTGAGCAGTAATACGCATGTTTTGATCGTGCTTTGAACGCATACAGGTGCCACATGAAAACGTTTTTTATGAAAAACATGGCTATTGTTATCGGCCTCGCAATGGCGATATCTTTGAGCGCATGCGCGCGCAGCCCTGTGAGTACAGATTTTCTTAAAGAGGATGCCGAAAAAATTGATGCCCGTGTCGACCGCGCGCTTAGTCAACTTTATGCGCAGCACCCGAATTTAGAAGAACTGAGCAAAAAAGCCGCCGGCGTGCTGGTCATTCCCTTGGTCACAGAAGCAGGTTTATTCTGGGGGGGGTCCTACGGTCGTGGAGCGCTGCGCGTGAACGGGGTCACCGAAGATTATTATTCGACCGCCTCTGCCGGTTATGGTCTCCAGATAGGAGCGCAACAATATGGGCACGCACTTTTCTTCATGACACGTCAGGCGCTCAATGACTTCAAAAACTCCCAAGGCTGGGCGCTGAGCGGGGATGCGGAGTACACGTGGCAGGGCCGTGGTGAAAACGTACGCGCAGAAACAACTACCGCGCTGGCCCCAATTATTGCGGTTATCTTTGGTCAGTCAGGGATGAAAGTGGGGGTAAGCCTCGAAGGACAGAAATATAGTCGCATTATTCCTTAAAAAAGAGAGGCATAACGCCAAATCGTGAGCTTTGGCGTTGCACTACATATAGTAAATTTGCTATGGATCTTCTAACTAAATGTTGGTTTTTTGAAGGATAATAGTGACCCTTGGACGATACCTCTGATACCGCCGATCCAAACAACGAAACGCCCTATTCCGGATCAGCCCATAAAGGGCCAACCGTTTCGATAACGGATGAGCTTCGCACGTCTTACCTTGACTATGCAATGAGTGTTATTGTCAGCCGCGCGATCCCTGATCTGCGCGATGGACTGAAGCCAGTGCACCGGCGCATCCTCTATGCCATGCATGAAACCGGCAATACCCATGACAAGGCCTATCGAAAATCAGCCCGTCCTGTGGGCGAAGTGATGGGAAAATATCACCCGCACGGGGACGGTGCGATCTATGATGCCTTGGTGCGTATGGCGCAGGATTTTTCCATGTCGCTTCCCTTGCTTGACGGACAGGGCAACTTTGGCTCTATGGATGGCGACAATCCTGCCGCGATGCGGTACACCGAAGTGCGTATGGACCACCCTGCGGCCTATGTGCTTGCAGATATCGACAAAGACACGGTGGATTTTCAGGACAATTACGATGGCAAAGACCGCGAGCCCACTGTTCTGCCGTCACGCTTTCCAAATATGTTGGTCAATGGGGCCGGCGGTATTGCTGTGGGGATGGCGACGAATATTCCGCCCCATAACCTTGGCGAAGTGATAGACGCCACATTGGCATTGATTGAAAACCCTGATCTCACAAGCGAAGATCTTATAGAATTTGTGCCTGCCCCTGATTTCCCGACCGGAGCATTAATCTTGGGAAGATCGGGTGCACGCAAAGCGTATCTTGAAGGACGCGGCAGCGTTATCATCCGCGCAAAAACGCGCATCGAGGAGATTCGCAAAGACCGCTATGCGATCATCATCGAAGAAATTCCCTATCAGGTGAACAAAGCAGCGATGATTGAAAAAATTGCGGAGCAGGTGCGCGAGAAAAAGATCGAAGGCATCTCCCATGTTCAGGACGAAAGCGACCGGACAGGTGTGCGTGTTGTCATTGAACTCAAACGGGACGCAACTGCAGAAGTTGTACTGAACCAGCTCTATCGTTTTACTTCTATGCAGACGTCTTTTGGCTGCAACATGCTTGCATTGAACGGCGGACGCCCCGAACAGCTTACCCTGCGAAGCTTTCTGAGCAATTTTATTGCATTCCGTGAAGAAGTTGTTGCGCGAAGGGTGGCATTTGAACTGCGCAAAGCGCGCGAACGCAGCCATATCCTGTGCGGTCTGGCGGTAGCTGTGTCCAATGTCGACGAGGTGGTTGCAACCATCCGTGCCTCAAGCGACGCGGCAGATGCCCGCGAAAGACTGATGACGCGTGCCTGGCCGGCCCACGACATCGCAGAATATATAGCGCTTATTGATGATCCCAGCCATAAGATCAACGAAGACGGAACCTATCACCTGTCCGAAACGCAAGCGCGCGCTATTCTGGAGTTGCGTCTGCAACGGCTCACCCAGATCGGCGTCAAGGAAGTCACCGATGAACTGCGCGAACTGGCCGGAAAAATCCGCGAGTATTTGGAAATTCTCGGTTCCAGAGCCCGTATTATGGAAATAATTTCTTCTGAATTGATTGAGGTTAAGGAAAAATTTGCCGTTCCCCGTCGTACAGAAATCACCGATTGGGCCGGTGACATGGAAGACGAAGATCTGATCGAACGCGAAGACATGGTCGTGACCGTCACATCTGGCGGGTATATCAAACGCACACCTTTGACCGATTTCCGCTCACAACGGCGCGGCGGCAAGGGGCTGTCTGGGATGCAGACCAAAGACGAAGACGTAGTGACCACGCTTTTTGTCGCAAACACCCACACGCAGCTTTTGTTTTTCACGACCGACGGGATGGCCTATAAATTGAAAACATGGCGCCTTCCTCAAGGGGCGCGGGTTGCCAAAGGCAAGGCTATTGTCAACATCCTGCCCATTCCGCAGGGCGCCTCAGTCGCGGCAATCATGCCAGTCGATGCGCCAGAAGCAGAATGGGAAAATCTTCAAATTATTTTCGCAACATCCGCCGGAGATGTCAGGCGAAACGCTTTGTCTGATTTCACAAATGTGCGCTCAAATGGCAAAATCGCCATGGATCTTCCTGAGGGCGTGGAACTTGTGAATGTTCGCGTTGCCACCGAAGATGACGATGTGATGCTTGTGACCAATTCTGGACGGGCAATCCGATTTGCTTCAAACGACGTGCGGGTCTTTAAGGGACGAAAATCGACCGGCGTACGTGGGATCAGATTGGTCGGGGATGACCGTGTGGTGTCTATGTCGATCATTCGTCATTTTGTCGCCACCCCTGATGAACGCGCCGCCTATCTTAAAATGCGTCGTGCCGTTGCAGGTATGGTTGACGACGACGTCGCCAGCGACGAAGACGAGACAAATCCCAACGCAACAATCAGTCAGGAACGATATGCGGAAATGTCTGCCGCAGAAAACCTAATCTTGACCATAAGCGTATCGGGATCAGGTAAATTATCTTCGAGCCATGATTATCCTGTGCGGGGACGCGGGGGAATGGGTGTTGCCGCTATGGATAAGGCAATGCGCGGCGGCGATCTTGTGGCAAGCTTTCCGGTGGAACTGGACGATCAGATTATGCTTGCCACCTCCAAAGGCCAATCAATTCGTGTGCCTGTGGACGGAATTTCTTTCCGCTCGCGCAGCGCAGGAGGCGTGCGGGTCTTTGCAACGGGATCTGGTGAGGAAGTTGTGTCAGTCGCGCGAATCGCGGATCAAGGGGATCAAAGCGATGAAGACGAAAGCATCCCTGACACAGACGGATAGGCCTTGGGATTTCATTATTACACGGCATAAAATCTCCGGCGCAGCCTATGCCGTTGGAAACGTTGATCAGCAGCCAGAATATGAACCTTGCCCATTAGGAACGCAATTTCCGCGAGGGGTCGCTGTTTTACAAGGGGTTGGACCAATATCGGCGGGAACAAAGCTTTATTAAACGCGGTATTATTACCCTATTTGAGGTATTTTAGTATTTTTAATATACCATATTGATTAATAATGTCACAGATTTGAAAATTACTAATGGCTCATTTTCCAATATATTGGGGAAATGCATAACACCTTATTCAAATTAGTGGCGTCGGCGGCAACCTTCACAGTTGTGCTGGATCATACCTGTCGCGCATTACAACGCTCTGTGAGCGGACAATCAATCTTTATTACTTTTGATATGTCACTGGATATTTTTATTATTATCACTTTCGCGATATTTATCTGGTTCATTTGGTACGACGTACATTCATTTTCATCTATCGTAGTCCTTCTTACAAGCAGCACAACGTACCTTTTTCTTTTAGTTTCGTCGCGAGAAGGATGCATCCCCTTAATGACTTGCATCTTAATTTACGCGCATTTGGTCGTCAGCGATACCTACCGCGCACTCTTGAAAGAAACCGATCTCTAACCATTTTATGAATCATAATTTTTGTATTATTTAACCAATTTCGAATTTTTTTTTCATTTTTGCAAAACCGTTTTCATACATTTTACCACAAAACTGATCTGGCAAAATACATGATGCCATGACAGTTTTCCAAGAGTTGAGGATTAAAATATGATGAACTCGCTCCTAAAATTCACAGCCGCTGGTAGCATCCTGAAAGTTATTTACGATAAGATGCACCCTGTGCTTTCACTTTCTGGATGGCAAGACATATCAAATTTGATGCGATCTCATTCAATCATTACAGCGGAAACTTTTGTATTGGGTGTCTTGCTCTTTATGACTTTGCTGATCCAAAAGACTGAAACACTCGGGTTTTGGGGTCTTATCACGGTCAACTCCATCATTGCGATCTGTCTGCTCACGCAAGCCGAAATCTCACAATGGCTGTTTTGCACAACTATTGTTTACGCCATGATGCTGCTCAACGCTATTTTTGAAAATATCCAGAATGAAACGCAGATTTAAAGATCGTAGATGTCGGAAAACTTGCGCTTTATGTAGTTGACAAGCGGACCGACACTAGGCTCTTTCCCGCAGGCTCGAGACATGAGTTCTCTCGCGGGATAGCGGCTGCCATGTTGTTGTAACGCATCTTTCAGCCAGCTTGTCGCGCGCGAAAGATCCCCTTTTTCAAGGTCACTCTCAAGATTTGGAACATCTTCTGTCATCTTCTCATAAAGACAGCCTGCATAGACGTTGCCCAAAGAATAGGTTGGGAAATACCCAAAAAGCGCTTCTGACCAATGGACATCCTGCAATACACCGTGAGAAGCCCTGTCCACCTTATAGCCAAAATCCGCCTCAAAGCGGTCATTCCAAGCAGCCTCCAAATCCTCAACGATGAGATCCCCCGCGACCAAGGCGCGTTCCAAATCATAACGCAACATAATGTGAAGATTGTACTGCAGCTCATCGGCTTCTGTTCGGATGTAGCCATCCGACACGCGGTTTACGATTTTATAAAATGTGTCTTCATCGTTGACGCCAAAATCGCCGTAGACGTCTTTCATCTGACGGTACAGAAATGAGGTAAAGCCGCGCGAGCGCCCAAGTTGATTCTCATAAATACGGCTTTGGCTTTCGTGGATGCCCATCGAACATCCCTTGCCAAAGGCACTGAAGGCATAGGATGGATCAATGTTTTGTTCGTAGGAGGCATGCCCAACTTCGTGAATGGTCGAATAAAAACAATTCATTGGATCACGTTCATTGGTACGGGTGGTAATACGCACATCAGAACTGCTGCCTGAGGAAAACGGATGCACCGCTTTGTCAATACGGCCTCTTGTAAAATCATATCCAAATTGCTCCGCAAGGATATGAGCGATCTGCATCTGTTTTTCCGCCTCAAAGCTATGATTGAGCGCGGGCGGGGGTGAGCGATCAAGCACTTCTGAGCGCAGATCAACCAAATGCGGACGTAAGCCACGAAACATCTCGGAAATAGCTTCCGACGACCCATCAGGTTCATATTCCTGCAAAAGCGCGTCATAGGGGCTACCATTTCCCCCCTCAGCAAGAGCTGCGCCTAAGTCACGGGTTAACATTACAACCTCAGCTAAAACAGGTTTGAATATGGCAAAATCATCCTGTGCCCGTGCTTCAACCCAAATCTTGTGCGCCTTGGGGGTAAGGCGCGCCAATGCAATTGCGAGGTCTTCAGGAACTTTCTTTGTGCGTTCAAACGTCCGCCGGATCAATTGGACCTGACGCAACTCATTGGCAGGCAAGTCTTCAGCTTCTGCTCTCTCCAGAAGCGTCCCTAATTCTGATGAAGACCTGCGTGCATGAAGTATTTTTTCAAGAGCTGCGAATTCTTCGACCCTGTCGCCGATGGACCCAGAGGGCATCATTGTTTCCTGATCCCATCCCAGTCGCCCCGCGATATGTTCTAGGGCAACCGTATCTTTGTGAAATGTCGCTAGATTTGAAAATGCACTCATCATTTATACTCGTCTTACATGTTGTTGGGGAGGGTAACCGGATAAAAACCGCGCCCTTAAAATCAAAACCCATAAAAATACGGCACCCAGTTGGTGTAGAATAGCCAATGTCCAAGGGGCGCCATACATCACTGTCATCACTCCGAGAATGACTTGCAAGACCATCACAGCCATAACTGCGTTAAAGGCAAAACGCACTTGGTCGTTGCCGGATGATTTTGATTTCCGCCATACCACAAGACCAAAGAGGAATAGAATATACCCCGCCATACGATGCATAAATTGAACAAGCCCGTCATCTTCAAAAAAATTGCGCCAAAGGGGCGTGATCGAAAAAGGTTCAGGCGGGAAAAATTCGCCCGCCATCAAGGGCCAATCCGTGTAATTGCGCCCCGCATCAATGCCTGCCACCAGTGCACCGAGCAATATTTGCAGAAAGGCCAGATGCAAAAGACCGGTTGATATCGAAAATAACTTAACCTCTCGTGCGCGGCGCTGCTGCATTAGATCGCTTTCAGACCGCCCAAGTAAAAAAATAAACCAGCTCAAAAACCCAAGTATAATGAAGGCAATCCCAAGGTGGGTCGCCAATCGATAACTGGCCACATCCAGCATCTCACCGCTCAACCCGCTGGCGACCATCCACCACCCAATAGCTCCTTGCAGGCCACCAAGCGCGCCAACAAACAATAACCGCCCCGTCCAGCCTACAGGGATTGTTTTGCGCAACAGGAAAAACAAAAAACCCAATGCCCAGACCAGACCGATTGCGCGCCCCAATTGTCGGTGACCCCATTCCCACCAATATATAACTTTGAATTCACTCAGGCTCATACCCAGGTTCTGCAGCTGATATTCGGGTATCTGTTGATATTTTGCGAATTCCGCATCCCAAGCTGCATCGCTGAGAGGGGGAATGGCCCCAGTCAAGGGGCGCCACTCTGTAATGCTTAATCCGCTATCGGTAAGCCGCGTTAAGCCCCCTACGGCGATCATACACCCTACAAGAACGAAGAGTGCTATCAACCAAAGCCTTATGGGGCGCCGCGCGGCGGCATTTTGCCCTGCACCAATCGACCCGATTGCGCTCTTTTCGGTCTCAGAAGATTTGTCGCCTACGTCTTCAAAAATTGATCTTTTCGAGCTCATCCAAACGCCTTTTTGCCGGTCAGTTTTTTGACAACCTATGTCTTTACGACGAGACCTTCAAGCTAAGGACCCTTTTCTTTCCAACGCACCATTTGACGCAGCATGCCATGAAACATTTGCACATCAGCGCGGGTCAGCGGCAGGCGGGACCACATGTTGCGCAGATTGGTTTTCATGCCCTCAACTTTGGTTTCAGGGAAAAAGAAACCTGCTTCTTCAAGCCTTTCTTCAAAATGGCGGGCAAGATGGGTTGTTTCTTCGCCTGTGGCCCAGTCAGATTTGGCCATTTCCATATGGGTTGTTGTCCCCTCTTGGGAGGCACGGCGCCATTCATAGGCAAGCAGCAAAACACATTGAGCAAGGTTTAAAGAGGGAAAATCAGGATTGACAGGAACAGAAACAAGGGCATTGGCCTGTGCAACGTCCTCGTTTTCAAGCCCAGCTCGCTCTGGGCCAAAAAGGATAGATATTTTTTGACCCTCTCGGATTTTTTGGACGGCCAGCTTCATCGCATCCTCAGGAGAATAAATCTGTTTGGTCAATCCCCGCGCGCGTGCAGTCGTCGCGAATGTGAAATGACAATCGGCTGTGGCTGTTGCAACATCTTCAAAATGCCCAGCCTCATCCAAAAGCCGTCCAGCACCACTGGCCATTGCAATGGCTTTCTGGCTCGGCCAGCCGTCGCGCGGCGCCACAACACGCATCCGATCCAGCCCAAAATTCCACATGGCACGCGCAGCCGCACCAATATTTTCACCCATTTGAGGGCGCACAAGAACGATACAGGGTTGTTTAATTGGGCTTTTCATAGTCTTTCTCTGGTTGCTCCCTGTCTCTAGGCGAGTTGGCAGATAATGAAAAGAGGGCTTGCCAAAGGGATTGTGCCTCACGTACGAGATTGGCATGCGCATTAGCGAATAAGACAGGATACCCAAGCAGATGACAGATACCGCTGATCCTAAAATTTACCTCATAACTCCACCAGAAATAGATCTTCAGGGAGAGTTTCCAGACAGACTGCGCACCGTTTTCGAAGCCTTTGACATTGCTTGCCTTAGACTTTCGTTGAGCAGCTCAGACGAGCGCGTTTTAGGGAAAACGGCAGATCTTCTGCGCGAAGTTTGCCATTCCCATGAGGTCGCAATCGTGATTGAACGCCATATGCTGCTCGTTGAACCCTTTGGCTTGGACGGGGTGCATTTGGCAGATGGCGCAAAAAACGTGGCCAAAGCGCGTAAACTCTTGGGAAAGGATGCCATTGTAGGCGCATATTGTGCAGCTTCGCGGCACGCCGGAATGAACGCCGCAGAAATTGGTGCTGATTATGTCAGTTTTGGTCCAGTGACGGTCTCAAACCTTGATGATGGAGAAATCGCAAAAGAAGACCTGTTTGAATGGTGGTCCCAAATGATCGAAGTTCCGGTCATTGCCGAAGGGCGTTTTGACCAACAAAGCGCTGCCGCGATTGCGCAACATGTCGATTTTCTTGCCTTTGGTGATGAAATTTGGAGTAGTGCTGATCCAGTCGCAGAATTGAACACAATGATGCAGGCTAAGAGCCCTTCATAGATTGAGTATGCGCCTCAGCAACAGACGCTTGCAAGGCGGCCGCCAGAGCTTTGCGGTCCTTGAAATCTGACACAGCCACAGGATCGCAAAACCTGATCACGACACGCCCTTGTTTTAGAACAGAAAGCGTTGTGATCAGATGGGCCGCAAAAGACATATCCCCCCACCAACAATAAAACCGCGCATCTTTTCCTTCCGGAGCGAGATAATGAAGGGATACGGCCTGAATAAATGTCCTATCCCGAAGCTCTGGGTCAAAATAGGCGGCAAAGAGCGTCGGTTTGAAAGAGAGCACCTGCTGACCATCTGTTGAGGTGCCTTCCGGAAAAAACAGCAATTTATGTCCCGCCTGCAGTCGCATGGTGAAAAGTTCTCGCTGTTCTGCAGCTTTGGCTGGATTGCGTTCAATAAAAACAGTGCCAGTCGCCTTGGCCAGCTGTCCGATAAAGGGCCAAGAAGCGACTTCTGACTTTGACACAAAGTAAACACGCTGAAAGGAATTCAGCGCAAATATATCAATCCACGAACAATGGTTCGCAACAATGCCCCCACCCTGCTGCATCGGATGTCCCTCTACACGGTAGTCAAGTCCGATCAAGACCAGTGAAAGACGACAGACTGCCTGCGTGATATAAGGCGTTATCGGGCGAGTTTGACCAAAGAGTGGATATTCGAGCAATCGAAGCACAAGAGTGAGACATAACCCTAGGCTCACAATAAGACCAATAGGTATCGCCCTCAACAGCACAATAATCCAGCCAAAGGGAGACATTTGGCTATGAGGTGGTGGAGTCGAACTTTCCCAAATCATACTGAAGTTTCACCTTTTGAAGCATAGATTTGTTTTTGCCTTGCGTTCAAGTTTTCTACGTCCACAATCATGCACACATCAACCGTGTTAAACGCCTGATCCACAAACGCGCCCTCACCGACACAGCCACCCAACCGCAAATAGGCTTTGATAAGCGCGGGAACGGAGAGCATGGCACGTTTTTTATCCATATCTTGCAGTTCGACAAGGTTCATGGACTGATAATTGGGCCCTTTGGCACGTACACGCAAATCGCGCGGCGCAAGGTGGTTATGATGCAAAAGGCTTAGAGGTTCTTTAATTGCAGATATATCAGTTCCATGAAAACTTGCCACACCAAAGAGGATTTCGATATTTCTATCAAATATATATCTTGAAAGCGCCTGCCAGAGATACAACATTGCACTTCCTCCTCGGTAATTCGGGTGAAGGCAAGAGCGCCCTAATTCCATTAACCTGCGTCCAGACGCTTTGAGAACGTCTAAGTCATATTCATCTTCCGAATAAAACCTACCAATTTTCTTTGCATTTTCGGAGGTTAAAATGCGGTAGACCCCCACAACCTCACCTGTCTTACCGTGCTGACATGCGAGGTCATAAAGAAGCAAGTGATCGCAATAAGGATCATATATATCGCGTTCCAATCGGACAGCATGATCCACCATAGGACCAGCGCCGCCAAGTTCTTGGACAAAAACATCATACCGCAATCTCTGCGCTGCACGGAATTCCTCCGGTGATGCAGCAATTTTGGTCATAAATTTTGGCTCAGGATGCGTCAAATGTACCCACTTCTGTTTTTAGTCTATTATTGATACTAAATTGTGTCATAGTTGGTTCAGATTGATTCAAATATGATCAGTCTCCGTTGCTGAGTTTGTAAATGTTGCGTTTACCTTTGTGAAATAACTTGCACCAATGCAACTTTGGATCCGTCAATGACAACTTTTCCGACCTCTGTAAAATTGACTGTAACCTTTCCGTTTATCCGTGACTGTACTTGTCCGATCCCCCAATCAGGTTCGGACGGATGTCGCACGAGCATGCCGGGTTCCAAAAATTCGTTCAAATCTTGCACTGCACTCACCTTACTCAGGAAGGAATAGGAATGACCCAGTCCCAACAAATGTTGGCAAACCTCATCGGCTCGCGGATTTGCCATGACCTCATAAGCCCAATCGGGGCAATTCACAACGGTATTGAGCTATTAATCCTGACTGCGCAGGATCACTCTGACCCAGAAGTTTCTCTGATTGCCGACAGCTGTAAAACCGCCTCTGACCTTATAAAATTCTTCCGGATCACCTTTGGTCAAAATGGTGAGGGTAAATCCCTCTCTGCACTTATGGCGCAGACAATTTTGGAACCTCTTTTGTCTGGAGAACGCAAATCACTCCAGTGGAATATTTCAGAAGATTTGTCCCACCAAGAAGTTCAAGCAATTTTTCTTTCGGTTCTTTGCCTTGAAGCTGCCATGCCGCGGGGTGGAAAATTTGTGATCACCCAGAAAGAAAACACCTTCTGCATCGAAGGATACAGTGACTACATAAAGCACGGCGATAGAGCCTGGACCCTTCTGGACTCGCAGACAGAGGACACTCAAGTAGCCCCCTCCATCGTTCAATTTCTTCTTTTGCCACAAGTTGCCAAAACAATCGCGCGCAGGGTTGATTGTTCCAGTTCATCAAACCGCATCACCATTGACCTTAGGCCCGTGTCGTCCCATTCCCGCTCACAAGATATTTAAAACTGGTCAATTGCGCCGCGCCGATCGGCCCACGTGCATGCAGTTTGCCCGTCGCAATCCCAATTTCACCACCCATTCCAAATTCACCCCCATCAGCGAATTGGGTCGAGGCGTTATGCATCAAAATGGCGCTGTCCACCCGTTCGAAGAACCGCTGTTTTGACGTTTCATCTTCGGTCATGATGCAATCTGTGTGATGCGATCCATAGGTCTGGATGTATTCAATTGCCTCATCCACATCTGCGACAACCCGCGCCGCAATGATGCTGTCCAGAAATTCTTTGCCCCAATCTGCGTCCGTCGCTTTGACAGTTTGCGTAATATGCTCCAAACCTTCGCCCGCGCGCACTTCAACACCTGCGCCAATCAATGCCTGAACAACCTCGGCTCCTAATCCATCAACAATATCCCTGTGCAACAAAAGACATTCGGCCGCACCGCAAATACTCACCCGTCTGGTTTTTGCATTGAGCACCACCTCGAGCGTCTTGACAGGATCGGCAGATTTATCGACGTAAATGTGAACAATCCCTTCTAGATGCGCAAAGACAGGCACGCGGGCTTCTTGTTGAACCAACCCGACAAGCCCTTTACCCCCACGAGGGACGATGACATCTACATATTCTGTCATCCGCAGAAGTTTTTGCACAGCAGCACGATCCCGAGTAGGGATCAACTGAATAGAAGCTTCAGGAAGGTCAGCCGCACTGATCCCTTCAACCAGACAGGCATGAATAGCTTTTGAACTGTGAAAGCTTTCAGATCCGCCCCGCAGGATCACGGCATTGCCGGATTTAAGCGCTAACGCGCCCGCGTCTGCTGTCACATTCGGGCGACTTTCATAGATCACGCCTATCACACCGAGAGGGGTTGCAACCTTTTTGATATGTAAGCCGCTGGGCCGGCTCCATGCGTCCAATTCCCGCCCGACAGGATCCGCCTGTTTTGCCACATCCCGCAAAGCTGTACAGATGCCTCTAATCCTGTCACTGTCCAACATGAGACGGTCCACCATGGGATCGCTGAGCCCTTTGTCGCGCCCAAAAGCCAGATCTTCAGCATTGGCCGCGATGATCTCTGCGCTTTGCCGTTGAACAGCATCCGCAGCAAGCATCAGGGCTTCCTCTTTTTGTTCAGAACTTGCATAGGCAAGACGCGCGGCGGCAGCTTTGGCCTGCATCCCGATGATATCCATCATCCCATCAATTGAAGAATCCATCTGAAACCTCTTTTCTTCTATCAATCTGCCATATCATTTCTGTGAATTAATGCTGCGCGCCCAGTATAGCCCAAGACGCTTTCAATTTCACCGCTTTTAAGCCCTTTTATGGCTTTTGCTTCAGAAGCGCTATATCCGCTCAGCCCCCGTCCGATCTCGCGATCGTCTGGCGCACGGATCACAACGGCATCACCTCTCGAAAACTGACCCTTTATCTTCACAACGCCGGCCGGCAAAAGGCTTTTACCCTTTTGCAAAGCCGTCACCGCGCCCACATCCACCCAAATCTCCCCCATCGGTTTGATCGAGGCAATCCAGCGTTTTCGTGCGGTTTGGGGATCAAGTTGTGGGGCAAACCAAGTGACAGGTGCGCCCGCGTCAATGACCGCCAACGGGTGCATCACGGACCCTTTGGAAATGACCATCGCACAGCCCGATGTGGTGGCGGTTTTGGCTGCCATGACTTTGGTTTTCATACCCCCTTTGGCCATGCCAGTCCCTGCATCCCCTGCCATTTGTTCAATCTCGGGTGTGATGTCTTGGATAAAATCTAAGCGTTCGGCCGTTTTGTCCATCTGCGGGTTCGCAGTGTAGAACCCATCCACATCAGACAAAAGAACAAGCGTATCCGCCCCGACCGTCACAGCCACTTGTGCAGCCAGCCGGTCATTGTCGCCAAAACGGATTTCGTCTGTGGCGACTGTGTCATTTTCATTCACGATGGGCACAACGCCAAGGGACAGCAAGGTTTCCATCGTCGCACGCGAGTTGAGATATCGGCGCCGGTTGGAACTGTCCTCAAGCGTCACAAGGATCTGACCTGTTGTGATCCCGTGAGGGGCCAAAACTTCTTCATAGGCGCGCGCTAATCTGATTTGCCCCACCGAGGCAGCCGCCTGAGATTGTTCGAGCGCGAGCGGACCATAACCCAAATTCAGCACCCGCCGCCCCAGCGCGATAGATCCGGAAGAGACAATCAACACATCCGTACCAGCGCTTTTGAGCGCTGCGACATCCTCTGCCAGAGTAGAAAGCCAATCTTTGCGCAACCGCCCGTCCTCTGCCGAGACAAGAAGTGCAGAGCCAATTTTGACAACAACCCGTTTTGCGCCCTTTAAGGTTGCCATGGCGTGTCATCCTCATCTTGCTTTTGCGCCGCGGCATGGGTTTGATCAATCACGCGACGAAGCGCGCGCAGAACCTCTGGCACGCCCTCTCCGCTGACGGCAGACAAGAGCAACACTTCTGCATCGCTTTGCGCTTCGAGTTCTTCTTTGTAAAATGCGCGTTCTTCGTCATCCAGCGCGTCAACCTTATTCAAGGCCACGATTATTGGCTTTTCTGAAAGATGGCCCCCATAGGCCGCAATTTCGTGAATTATGGTTTTGTAATTGTCGAGAAAATTTCCGTCTGTCGCATCGATCAGGTGCAACAGAACCGCGCATTTTTCTACATGCCCAAGAAATAAATCGCCAAGCCCGCGACCTTCGTGTGCGCCTTCGATCAATCCCGGAATATCCGCCATCACAAATTCAGTATTATCAATCCCAACAACTCCCAGATTGGGGTGCAGTGTCGTAAAGGGATAATCTGCGATCTTGGGCCGCGCATTTGACGTTGCCGCCAGAAAGGTCGATTTCCCCGCATTGGGCAAACCCAACAGCCCTGCATCGGCAATGAGTTTCAGGCGCAACCAGATGGTGCGCTCAATCCCAGCCTGCCCAGGATTTGCGCGCCGTGGTGCTTGGTTCGTGGAGGTCTTGAAGTGCAAATTCCCAAAACCGCCGTTTCCCCCTTTGGCGATAACAAAGCGCTGGCCAGTCTCGTCCAGTTCGGCAAGAACTGTTTCCTGATCTTCGTCCAAAATTTCTGTGCCCGCTGGAACGCGTAGAATGATATCATCGCCCCGCGCACCGGTGCGCTGTTGACCCATGCCAGAGCCACCATTTTTTGCAAAGAAATGCTGTTGATAGCGAAAATCAATCAATGTGTTTAAACCATCGACACATTCCGCAATGACAGAGCCGCCATTGCCCCCATCCCCGCCATCGGGACCGCCGTATTCGATGAACTTCTCACGGCGAAAACTCACGGCCCCCGCGCCACCCGATCCCGAGCGGATATAAACTTTGGCAAGATCAAGAAATTTCATAGCGTTCTCATTTTCGGCTCACTTAGCGCAATAGTGAAACTTTGCACCAGCCTCAAGCCTTCGTGTGATTGTGATGCTGTTCAAATGCAGTGCGTGACAGGCTGTATTCAATGATCTTTTCGGGTTTTGCCCGTGCGCGAGATCCTCCCATGCCTGTTCCTATTTCTTCAAAACCCAGTTTTTCCAAAACACGCCCCGATGCGGGATTGTCATGAAAGCGATCTGCGTTAAGGCTTTGAAAGTCATATCGTTCAAAACAATCAACAATAAATGCGCCAACGGCTTCTGTCGCAATCCCGTTCCCCCATCTGTCAGGATCAAAGAAATAGGCAATGCTTGCATCCGGCCCTAAACCCACGCACCCCAAAAGGCGCTCTTTTGCGTCATAGACCCCAAGGCGATAGCCCGGGCGCCCCGTAAATGCGCTTTGCATGAGCACCTCGGCCGCATCAGGAAGCGGCCAAGGGGTTGTCGCCCTTAGGATCATCGGCGCAACTCGGGCATCTCCGCCAATACGCGCAAAATCGTTGAGGTCCGTGATGGAAAGGGATCGAATGATAAAACGTGCTGTTTTGATCACAGGGGCATTATTTTGTTCCCAATCCGAGCGCGGGATAACAAATTCCCGACATTCCACCGATGTCTGGCGGGCCAGCGGCCAAAGCGCAATCGGTTGGATTTCATAGGCCCCGATTTTTTGCAAAACGCGTACAGAGGCTGGATTGTCCGAAAATACCCCCGCTTCAAGACAAGGCCAATCAAAGCGATGAAACGCACAGTTGACCATCGCCTTTGCAACCTCTGTTCCAAAGCCCTTGGCCCAGTGGGCGGGATGCAAAAGATACCACAGCCCTCCAGAGGCAAGCCCAGCGATGCCAATCAATGTCCCCTTTTCAAAAATGCAAAGCGCAATCCCTTGCTTATCATTGCGCGACATGCGTTCCATCACTTGGGCCTTCTCAGGAGGAAAGCGCCAGGTGAGTGTATTTTTTGTTACATCATAGATTGACATCACATCCATGACAGCTTCGAGATCACAGTCCAAAAACGTGC
>VMBT01000361.1_pt1 | contig 30144 bp, 29 predicted proteins | sample 4404301 | NCBI WGS metagenome assembly VMBT01 (sample SAMN12238535, study PRJNA552566) | marine metagenome | isolation source: Coastal seawater | place: USA: coastal Georgia, Sapelo Island | collected 2008-08/2009-08
ATTCAGTTGAAATGCCATTATCATCTTTTTCAATTAATTCAGCAAGGGAAAAACCGATATTTCCTCCTCCAATTATAACAATTTTTTGTGCTTGTAATTCTTTGTGTCCAAATTCTTTAAGTACATCTTTTAAATTTTGCGTCTCAACAACCATGTAAATCAAATCATTGTTTTCAATTTTAGTTGAAGAATTAACAATAAATTTTTTATCACCTCTGAAAATAAATAAAATATTCGCTAAATAATTTGGAAATTTGGCTGATAATTCTCGGACTGTTGATCCAATATGAATGCAATTATCATCACACTTAAATCCAATTAATTTTAATTGTTTATCTGATAATTCGACCATATCAATTGTTCCAGGTGAAATTATCCTTCTATGAAAAGCACTTGCTACTTCTTGCTCAGGAGAAATAATAGCATCAATTGGAAGATCGTTTTTTGTATATAATTTTTGCCATTCTCCCTTGAGATAATCTTGTTGTCTAATTCGAGCAATTTTTTTTGGAATTTTAAATAGAGAATGTCCAATTTGACATGCAATCATATTCGTTTCATCACTTTTTGTGACAGCAATTAAAATTTCACAATCTTTTGCACCAGCGTTCATTAAGGTAGAAGGCAAACTAGGAATACCCGGGACTACTTTGACATCTAAATTTTCAGAGATTTTATTTAGTTTTGGAGAAGACTCATCTACAACAGTAACCTCAAAATTTTCTTTTGAAAGTTTATCAGCTATACTATAGCCAACATCACCAGATCCACAAATAATAGTTTTCATTTAGTTACTTAACTGAGATATTTAATGATTTAAGTTTTCTATAAAGAGCAGTTCTTTCCATACCAGTAAATTCTGATACTTTAGTTATATTACCACTAAATCTTCTTATTTGCGATAATAAATACTCTTTTTCAAACTCCATTCTCGCTTCTTTTAGAGATAAATCATGATTATTTGTGCTAGTTTGATCTTTGCTATAATCTCCCATTTCAAGTGCTAAATTATCGACATCAAGAACCAAATCATTTGTAGCTGTTTGATTAAGAATAACAGTTTTTTCTACGTAATTAACTAGTTGCGCAACATTTCCAGGCCAATTGAACATCTCTAATTTAGATATAGCAGATTTTGAGAAACTTAAATCTATGCTCCTGGAATTAAATTTTGAAATATAATAATTCAATATTGGCATAATATCTGGAACACGATTTGATAAACTTGGACAAACTAATTTATCAACTTTAAGACGGTCATATAACCTTGATAAAAAATTACCATTAGCAATTTCGTCTTCTAATTTCTTATCTGAAATTGTGATCATTTTATGGTCTAGATTGATATTTGCTGATTTAAAAAAATCAGAATTTTCTATAAAAAATAAAAATTGTTTTTGAAACTGTAGTGGAATCAAATCAATATTTGAGAGAATCAAAGTATTCGAATTAGATCTGATAAAAAGATTATCATTTAAATTCTTAATATCTGTAGAAAAAAGAACATCTAAATTGCTCTCATTCAATGTTGCAAAATCAATGTATATTGGAATTTTATTACTATATTTAGACCTTTTGTGAATTTGATTTGCTATTAATTTTTTTCCAACTCCAAATGGCCCTTCTATTAATAGACGTGAATTTGATTTAGAAAAAGTCTCTAAATACTTTTTTGTATTTTTAATAAAATTTGAATTTCCTATTAAATCAATATCTGGAGTAACTAATTCTTTTAAATTTTTATTTTCATTTAAAAGTTTAGAGCTTTCTATAGCTCTTTTAGCTAAAATTAATAATTTATCACTGTTAAATGGTTTTTCTATAAAATCATAAGCACCATTTTTAATTGAGCTAACAGCTAAATCTACTGTCCCGTGTCCACTGATAATAATTACAGGAACATTACTGTTAATTTTTTTGAATTCTTTCAAGATTTCAATACCATCTAATTTACTATTGGATAGCCACACATCAAGTATTACCAAGTCTGGGTTATATTTATTAAATTGATTAATCGCTTCATCTGAATTTAATGCAGAATAAGTCAAATATTTCTCATCTTTAAGAATTTCAGATATTAAGAAACAAATATCCTTTTCATCATCAATTATTAAAACTTTAAACATTTAAATTTTCAAATTTAATTGAGCTTGTTGTGCCTGCCATTTGTTTATTTTTTTCTATTCTAATTTTTCCATTATGATCTTCAATAATTTTTTTTACTATTGATAAACCAAGGCCAGTACCTTTGTTTTTTGTTGTAAAATAAGGTTCAAAAATTTTATTAACCATTTCTTGTGAAATTCCAATACCGTTATCAATTATTTCTATCACTATATTATTATTCTTTAGAAATAGATTAATAAAAATTGATGGATTAGGAATTTTTTCAACTGCCTCTACAGCATTTTTAATTAAATTATTAAAACATTGAGATAATTGAAACTTATCAAACTGAAAATAAATGTCTTGTTTTTCTTTTTTAATATTAAATTTAATATTTTTGTGAGAATTAGCAAATAACAAATAAGATTCATTTAAGCATCTTGATAAATTATCAAGTTTAATTTCTGGCTCAGGCATCCTTGCGAATGAAGAAAACTCATCAATTAATTTTCCAATATCATCAACTTGTCTTGAAATAGTATTTGTTAATATTTTAATATCATCATTTTCAAATTCTTTATTTAGATATTTTTTCTCAATTCTTTCAGCAGATAGTTTAATTGGAGTAAGTGGATTTTTAACCTCATGTGCAATTTTTCTAGCAATGTCTGACCATGCAGCATGTTTTTCAGCTAGAATAAATGAGGTGGTGTCATCTATTGCCACAATGAAACCATTAATTTTATTGTCTTTAAATTCTTTAATAATTCTAACATTAAAATTTCTTAGATCGTCCTTAATAATTATTTCTGTTTGAAAGTTTTCAAGTATCTTTTTTGAATTTTTAAAATTATTAAAAATATTTTTCCAATCAGGAAATATTGATAAAAAATTATCTTTATTTTCTAATTTTTTTGTACCTTTAAAGAGTTTGTTTGTAGTTTGATTAAAAAATAAAACATTATAATTGCTATCCAATGAAACAACCCCAATTGTAAGCAAACTTAGTATGGCTTCAATAAATAGTCTTTTTTCTTCATCTTCATTACTTTTAAAAATAAGCTGATTTTGTTTATTTTCAATTTCACCAATCATTTTGTTATACGATGAAAGCAAAACTTTGATTTCTTCAAACTGATCAACTTCAGAGACTTTTGCATCAAAATTACCTTTTGAGATTTCATTTGCAGATTGAATTAAATTCGATATTGGTTTTGATAATCTTCTAGCTAAATTAAAGCCAATTAAAACAGCAATTAAAACAAAGCCAATTGAAAACAATACAAAAATCATTGAATAAGTAATTTGAATTCCTGCACTTTCGTTCTCTTTTGCAGTATATATATTATAAGCCTCTTTAGTTGCTGCAACGTGATCCCATATATTCGTATTAAGTTCTCTATTTACTTGCATAAACACATCACCCAAGAAATTAATTTTTTTATAAGCAGAAATAGAATTTTTGTTTAATTGAAAAATATAAACTCTGTTTTGATCTAATATTTGAAAAATATCTTCTGATGGTAAAAGAAAATTTTTATTTTCTTGATCTTTAAAATTTAAGTAGACTTCACCACTCTTATTAAACAAATAAATATTGGAGATAGTTCGTAAATTTATAAATTCACTTAATCCTTGATTTATAGAATTAATATTAACTTCATTATTTCTTGAAACTTTTATAATTTCTCTCATGATAAGTTGGGTATCAGAAATTATTTCAGCTTGAATTTCATTCTCATAATCTCTTGCAACTATATTTGAATTAACAACTACATCTCTTACTGCCCCACCATACCAAGTTCTAAATTCTAAATTAAAAAATAGTGAAGTAATAACAACTAATCCAATAGTAGGACCAACTGCCATAGCAGTAAATAAATTAACAAATTTTATATATAATTTTGAGTCATCTTTTTGATTTCTTCTATAAATAATTATTAAAATCAATTGTCTTATTATTAATGCCAAAAGCAATATTACAAAAAAAATATCAGCTAATAAAAAATACTGTAATTGAATAGGATTTTTAACCAAATTGTTATTTGGCAACATTAAATAAAAAGTTATTGAAAAACTTATAAGAACAAGAGCTAATAACAAATAAAATGAAAATTTGGTTAGGTATAATTTATTTAATATTTTGCTAAGACTTATCATTTAGATAGGTTTTAATTATATTTTTTACTATATAATAAACTAATATATAAACACCCTATAAATGAAAAAATCCAAAAATGCACTCGTTATCCTTGCAGGAGGTTATGGTAAAAGATTTAATAAGAAACTACCTAAACAATTTAATGAGATTAATGGTGAAAATCTAATAGATTTTTTTTTAAATCGCATCGATACGAATATTTTTGATATTATTTTAATTGTAACTAAAAAATCTTTTCAAAATCATACAAAACATCTGAAAACTAAATATCCTTCAATTAAGTTCATGTATGCCGAAGCAGGAAAAAATAGACAATTATCATCTTTCAATGCTCTTAAAAAACTTAATTCATATAAACCAAATAAAGTTTTAATACATGATGCAGCAAGACCATTTTGCTCAAAAAGTCTAGTTATTAAAATCATGCGTAAACTTGATAAAAGTGAATCAGCTATACCGTATATTATCAGTCCCGATAGAAAATTAGTCGCAAAGAAAAAATTTAACAAAACTATAAGATTGATCCAAACACCACAAGGTTTTAAGTTTAATACAATTTATAAAGCTCATCTTAATACTAAAGAAATTGATGCAAAGGATGATTCAGGACTAATACCTTTTGAAAAAATGAAACTAATTAAAGGTGAAAGATTAAATCTTAAGATTACATATCCTGAAGATTACAATTACTTTAAACTTTTTATAAAACCAATACAAAAATCTGGAATTGGTTATGATATTCACCAAATTGATACTAAATCAAAAAAAGGATTAAAACTTTGTGGTGTTAAAATAAATTTTAATAAATTGATTGGACACTCCGACGCGGATGTAGGACTGCATGCTATTTGCGATAGTATTTTTGGCGCATTATCCATGAAAGATATAGGATATTATTTTTCAAATAAAGATCCAAGGTGGAAAAATAAAAACTCTGAGTATTTTTTAAAATTTGCAAGAGATAAGCTAAAAGAAAATAATTTTTATATAGCTAACCTAGATGTAAATTTTATTTGTGAAAAACCCAATATCAACAAATATAGAAAAAAAATGATATCAAAATTATCATTGTTACTAAAAATTCCTGAAAAAATTATTTCAATAAAAGCCACCTCAAATGAAAAAATAGGTTTTATAGGTGATGGACTGGGTATTGCAGCAGAGTCAATAATTCAAATTACCAATGATAAACTTTACTAATATTTTTGTTTCAATATTTTATATTGGCTATATCAGATATGCGCCTGGTACTTGGGGCAGTTTGGCATCTTTAGGAATAATATTTTTTTTATTTAATATAATAAATATACCTTTATCAATTTTAATTATTTTGTTTGTTTTTTTATTTTTTCTTTCAAATTATCTAATAAATTATTTTTCTTCTATTACAAACTCCCATGACTCAAAACATATTGTTATAGATGAGTTTTTAGGTATGTTTTTTATTTTTTTATTTTATGACGTGATATTTATTTATAATAATTATATTACCTGCTTATTGATATTTGTTTGCTTTAGAATATTTGATGTCTTTAAAATTTTTCCTGCCAATTATTTTGATAAACAATTACATAGTGGATATGGTGTAATTCTTGATGATATTATTGCTGGGATGTATACAATTTTAACAATGATAATAATTAATGTCTTTATATAAAAAAACACTCAATAAATTAATAAAAAAAAATATTTCAATTTCAACAGCTGAGTCTTGTACTGGGGGACTATTAGCATCTAGTATAACTAAAATTAAAGATACCTCCAAAATTTATTTAGGAGGATATATTACGTATTCCAATGAATTAAAAATTCGAGATCTTGGAGTAAAAAAAACAACCATAAAGAAATATGGAGCTGTAAGCAAAGAGACTGCATTAGAAATGATAAACGGACTATACCTTAAAAACAAAACTGATGTTTGTATATCAACAACCGGTATTGCAGGCCCTAGTGGAGGCACAAAAAGTAAACCAGTAGGTTTGATTTATATTGGCATACTGCTTAAAGGAAATAAGAAGATTTTTAAAAGAAATTTTAGTGGAACAAGATCTAGTATACAAAAAGATTGTGTGAGTTTTATTTTTAACTATTTAAATAAATCAATCTAAAAGACTATCAGCTCTCTTTTTAAATGACTCGATCATTTTATTTTCTATAAGAGGGTAAAAAGTTTCTGCAATCTTCTGATGGATAAAGTTTTTAAATTCAAAATTCACTTCAAAAATAATTTTTGATTTATTTTTTTTAACTTCTTCAAACTTCCAATTAGTTTTTAAATCTTTAAGAGGTCCCTCTAAATAGCTAGTTTGAATTGTGAGTTCCTTTTTATTAAATTTAACATGTGATCCAAATTTTTGAGTTAAAATAAATTTATACTTCACATACATGTCAGCAAAAATTTCATCACTTTTTTTTTCATTTACAACCATTTTAGTGCACCATGGAATATATTCAGGATAACTTTGAATATCTAACACTATGTTAAAAAGTTTTTTAGCTGAATGAGAAACTATTTCTTCTCTTTTGGAGTTCTTCATTAATAATTTTTAGAAGCTCTGTTTTCTTGCATAACTCTAAAATCTTCAGATGCGTGATAGCTTGATCTGGTTAGAGGAGATGATGAAACCATTAAAAAGCCTTTTGCAATTGCCATTTGTTTGTATTCTTCAAACTCTTTTGGAGTAATAAATTTTTCCAACTTAGCATGCTTTGGAGTTGGAGGTAAATATTGTCCAATAGTAATAAAATCAACATCTGCAGCTCTTAAATCATCCATAACTTGATAAATTTCATCTTTTGTTTCACCAAGACCCACCATTAATCCTGATTTTGTAAATATTTTTGGATTCAATTTTTTAATATCTGCTAAAAGTTTTAAGCTTACAAAATATCTGGAACCAGGCCTTATGCTTAAATATAATCGTGGCACAGTTTCTAGGTTATGATTAAATACATCAGGCAGATCATTAGAAAGAATATCTAAAGCTTTAGTTTTTTTATTAAAATCAGGAGTTAAAATTTCTATTGTGCAGCTTTCATTCATTTCTCTTATTGATCTTATAACTCTTGTAAAATGCTCGGCCCCACCATCTTCTAAATCATCTCTATCTACACTAGTCACAACTACATGCTCTAGACCTAGTTCAGATACTGCTTCAGCTATTTTTTTTGGTTCACTTTCATCAACAAATCCTGGTTTTCCTGTTTTAATATTGCAAAAAGCGCAAGCCCGAGTGCAAATGTCACCAAGTATCATAAATGTTGCATGTTTTTTTTGCCAACATTCAGAAATATTTGGACATGCAGCCTCTTCACAAACAGTAACAATTTTTTTATCTTTTAATATTTTATTTGTTGATTTAAAAAATTTAGAAGTTGGTGCCTTTACCCTTATCCAGGATGGTTTTTTAGGTATAGGATTTGAAACTCGAAAAATTTTTTCTGGATGTCTAACTTCTGTCATCTTATATTATTTCCATATCATTGCTTTGCATCCATATTTGAAAAGGATCTTCAATGATATCATTAAAGTCTTTTAGCAATTTACCTGCAACTGCACCATCTAAAACACGATGATCGGCAGATAGTGTTGATTTTAGTGTATGTCCTATCTCAATGCTCTCATTTACTACGACAGGTTTTTGGATAATTTTACCTACAGCTAAAATAGATGCTTGCGGAGGGCTAATAATTGCAGCAAATTCACTTATACCAAACATGCCTAAGTTTGACACTGTGATTGATCCACCTGTATATTGTTCCGGTTTAAGAGAGTTAGTTTTTGCTAACTTTGCTAACTCTTTTATTTCCTTTGAAATTTCATTAAGACCTTTTGAATTTACTTTTTTTACAATAGGAGTGATAAGCCCTTCATCAATGGCTACTGCGACAGATACATCAATATCATTTAATTTGAAAATTTGATTATCTTGCCAGTACACATTCGTGTTTGGATTTTTTTTCATTGCCATTGCCAATGCTTTTACAATCAAGTCATTAAATGAAACTTTAACAGAATTATTTTCATTAATTTTTTTTCTTAATTCAATTAATTTACCAACATTGGATTCAATCGTCAGATAAAAATGTGGTATTTGTTGTTTTGCTTCTAATGTGCGTTTAGCAATAACTTTTCGCATTGTACTTGGTTTGATTACTTCATGTTTGAAATTTATATCCGTATTTGATGCTTTTACATTTTCATGAGATTCAAGATCTCTTTTTATAATTCTGCCACCAGGTCCAGAGCCATTTATAGTCGTTAAATCAATATTTTTTTCTTTTGAAATTTTTTTTACAAGCGGTGATGCTTTTATTCTATCATCAGATTTTACATGGATAGAATTTTGATGAACTTGAATATTTTTATCTAAATTCAAATCTTCTTTAATTTTTTTATTTTCTTCTTTTGGTTTTTCTTTTTCAATAATTAAATTTTGAATTGACTCATTTTCGTCTCCATCAATAATAGCAATTACACTGTTAACTGGAACTTGAGACCCCGCATTCTCATCTAAAAGATGGGTAATCTTTCCTTCATCAACTGCCTCTACCTCCATCGTAGCTTTATCTGTTTCAATTTCTGCTATTATATCTCCAGCTTTTACATTGTCGCCTACTTTAACTAACCATTTATTAATTACGCCTTCTGTCATGGTTGGCGATAAAGCCGGCATTAATATTTTTGATGACATAATTTAAATATAATTAACTTCTTTAACGGCTTTTACAATATCCTCAACTTGAGGCAGGTATAATTTCTCTAGCTCACTCGAGTATGGCATAGGTACATCTGCACTATTAACCTTAATAATAGGTGAATCCAAATAATCAAATGCTTGTTGTTGCACAATATTTACTACCTCTGATCCAATACTTGCAAAAGGCCACGATTCTTCTACCGTAACTAATCTATTAGTTTTTTTGACTGATTTCAGAATAGTTTCTTTGTCTATAGGTCTTAAGCTTTGCAAATCAATGACTTCTACATCTAAATCAAATTCATTTTTCAAAATTTTTGCTGCCTCTAATGATTTGTGCAACATTATTGAGTAAGTCACAATAGTTGTATCTTTTCCCTCTTTCGCAACATTTGCTTTACCAAATGGAATAGTGAAATTATCATCAGCTGAAACTTCCCCTTTTAAACCATACAGAATTTCATTTTCTAAAAATATTACTGGATTGGGATCCCTAATAGCTTCTCTTAATAACCCTTTGGCATTTAATGGTGTGGATGGTGCCACAACCTTTAATCCAGGCACATGAGAGTACCATGATGAAAAATCTTGACTGTGTTGAGCCGCAACTTGAGCAGCTGCACCATTTGGCCCTCTAAAGACTATTGGACAATTTATTTGTCCTCCTGACATGTACAGGGTTTTTGCTGCAGAATTAATAATTTGATCAATAGCCTGCATGGAAAAATTAAATGTCATAAATTCAACAATAGGAATCAATCCTTTAAAAGCAGCGCCGACCGCTAATCCTGTAAATCCTTGCTCAGAAATAGGTGTGTCGATAACTCTTTTTTTTCCAAACTCTTCTAATAAACCTTGAGTTACTTTATATGCACCCTGATATTCTGCTACTTCTTCCCCAAGTATAAAAACTTTTTTATCTTTTCTCATTTCTTCAGCAATTGTATCTCTGATTGCTTGTCTCATCGTAATTTGATCTTTACTAAGATTTACTTCTTCCTGTTCATCTTTTTTGATTGTTATTGAAGGTTCTGTGGTTTTTTGATTTTCTTTTTTTAGAGTAGTGTTTTTTTTATTTTCTGATGTATCACTATGATTAACTTGCTCCCCTGAAATTAGAGCAATAGGTTTATTAACAGGAATGTTGTTATCTCCTTCTTTATAAAGCAACTTTTCAACAGTACCCTCATCAACTGCCTCTACCTCCATCGTAGCTTTATCTGTTTCAATTTCTGCAATAACATCTCCTGCTTTTACAACTTGTCCTTCTTGAACTAACCATTTTGTTAAGTTGCCCTCCGTCATAGTAGGAGAGAGAGCTGGCATTAAGATTTCTATACTCATTTAAATATAAACATCCGTGTATAATTCTTCACTAGAAGGAAATTTACTTTCAAGAGCAAAATCAGCAGCTGCTTTTACTTCTTCAATAATTTCTTTGCTTATTTTTTCAAGCTCAGACTCAGTTGCCAATTTCTTTTTTAAGATTTCTGCTCTTACGATTTCGATAGGATCTGAATTTTTATATTCTTCTAATTCATCTTTAGTTCTATATTTTGCTGGGTCGGACATTGAGTGACCTCTGTAACGATATGTTTGAACCTCTAATATATATGGCCCCTTACCTGATCTTACATATTCTCCAGCTTTATCGGCAGCTTTAATAACAGAATACACATTCATACCATCAACTATTTCTCCTTTAATGCCAAAAGCTTCTCCTCTTTTGTACAAATCAGATCCAGCTGCTGCCCTATCAACAGATGTCCCCATTCCATATTTATTATTTTCAATAATATATAGAACAGGCAGCTCCCATAATGCTGCTAAATTAAAAGCTTCAAAGACTTGGCCATTATTCATTGCTCCGTCTCCAATATAAGTTCTGCAAATATTTTTATCACCGTTATATTTATGTGTGAATGCAATACCTGTCCCTATAGGAACTTGAGCTCCAACTATTCCGTGACCTCCATAAAAATTATTTTCTTTTGAAAACATATGCATTGATCCACCTTTGCCAGCAGAATACCCATCGGCTCTTCCAGTAAGTTCAGCCATTATTTTTTTTGGATCTAGTCCTCTTGCAATCATATGGCCATGATCTCTATAGGTAGTAACTACAGAGTCATTTTTATGAATTGTCATGAGTACACCAACAACAACTGCCTCTTGTCCTATATAGAGGTGACAGAAACCACCAATATGTCCCATTCCATAGAGTTGAGCTGATCTCTCCTCAAAACGCCTAATTTTCAACATATAAGAAAATATTTTTAAATGATCTGATTTAGATAATTTTTTCATTTTGTAAATTTTTGTAAATTTTTTATTATTTATTTGTAAATTTTTGTCAATTATTTATTTATCTAAAATAATAACAATTTCATTTTTATCAATCAAACCGAGCTTTTTTCTTGCTTGCTCATCCAGATAATCCAGATCCACCGAATTTGGCTTTAAGCGTTTTGTTCTATCAAGATAATAACTATTTTCATCTTGAAGATTTGCTAAAGTGAAATCGTATTCTTGAGCTTGTTTGGTTAGATAAAAAAATTTTAACAAGCCTCTTTGGCCATTTATTAAAAAATAAACTAAATAAATAAAAATAAAAAAAGTAATTATGAAAGATAAATATAAAATTATCTTATTTTTTAAAATTACTGATTTATTCATACTAAAGCACAATTAATCAGATCAAGTACGTTTATGTCAATGTTTTAGAATTGTTTTACCAGCGTATTTTGCACTAGAGCCAAGCATTTCTTCAATTCTTAATAATTGATTATATTTTGCAGTTCTATCAGTTCTTGAAAGTGATCCTGTTTTTATTTGACCGGCAGACACAGCTACAGAAAGATCTGCTATAGTAGTATCTTCAGTCTCACCAGATCTATGAGAAATTATTGAATTAAAATTATTTCTTTTTCCAAGATTAATAGCATCTATTGTTTCAGACAAAGTACCAATTTGATTTAGTTTTACTAAAATCGCATTTCCAGCATTTTTTTCAATTCCTGTTTTTAATCTTTTGATGTTTGTTACAAAAAGATCATCACCAACTAACTGAACTTTATTTCCAATTCTATTTGTTAAGTCAATCCAACCATCCCAATCATCTTCGGACATGCCATCCTCAATAGAATAAATAGGAAAATTGTTTGCTAAATTTTCAATATAGCTAGCCATTTCTTCTGAACTCAGTGTTTGTCCTTCACCCTTTAGTTCGTATTTATTATTTTGATAAAATTCTGTTGAGGCAACATCTAGGGATAAGAGAATATCATCATTAATTTTTAAACCAGCCTTTTCTACAGCACTTAAAATAATTTCTATTACTTCTGCAGAGCTATTTACATTTGGAGCAAAGCCACCCTCATCACCAACATTAGTGTTGAGGCTCTTTGATTTTAATATTGATTTTAATGAGTGAAAAATCTCACAACCAAATCTTAATGATTCAGAAAATGAAGATGCTCCAACTGGCGCAATCATAAATTCCTGAATGTCAACATCGTTATCTGCATGAGATCCACCATTAATAATATTCATCATCGGCACAGGTAATAAAAAATTATCATCTTCTGCAATGTGTTGATAGAGAGTAGTTGATGTATGATCTGCCAGACTTTTGGCAAAGGCTAGACTTGCTGCAAGAGTTGCATTTGCTCCGATATTAGATTTATTTTCTGTTCCATCTAAATCTAAAACGGTTTTATCAAAAGCTTGATAGTTGCTGTAAATCTTACCTACAACTTCATTTTTAATCATGCTGTTTATATTCTGAACGGCTTTTTTAACGCCTTTTCCAAGATATCTGTTTGTATCCCCATCACGTAATTCTAGTGCCTCATGAACTCCTGTTGATGCTCCACTTGGAACAGCTGCTCTTCCAAAAGAGCCGTCATCTAATTCCACATCACATTCAACTGTAGGATTTCCCCTACTATCTAAAATCTCTCTTGCGTGTATATTTTTTATTTTTTCCATTTTTGCCTTTCTATACTAAAAATTAAAATTAAAATTATTTTTTTGAAACAGTATCTAGCTCAATCAATTTTGAAATTAAACTTTCGAGGTTCTCAATTTGCAACATATTCGGACCATCGCTTGGAGCATTATCAGGATCATTATGTGTTTCAATAAAAATTCCAGCAACACCAACTGCCACAGCAGCTTTAGCTAAAGTAGAAACAAACTCTCGTTTGCCTCCACTTTTTTCTCCCATACCTCCTGGCTCTTGAACAGAATGGGTAGCATCAAAAATAACAGGATACAGATAACTTTTCATAATATCTAATGATTTAAAATCATTAATTAAATTATTATAGCCAAATGATGTCCCTCTTTCGGTAATCATAATATTATGATTGCCAGCACTTTCAATTTTTTTAAAAATATTTGGGACCTCATAAGGAGATAAAAACTGACCTTTTTTTACATTAATGATTTTTTTTGTTTTTGCCGCTGAAATTAATAAGTCAGTTTGTCTACACAAGAATGCAGGTATTTGAAGAATATCTACACTATCTGAATTAGATAAAAATTCACACTGACTTTCATTATGAACGTCAGTTAAAATAGGACAATTATAGGTTGATTTTATTTTATTAAATATTGTTTCAGCCTGTTTTATATCTAAACCTCTTTTGCTGTTTATGCTGGATCGATTTGCTTTATCAAAACTAGATTTGAAAACAAAATTAATATTTAGTTTTTGACATATTGTGGCAATTTTTTCTGCCATCATCAAAGAATGGCTTTCACTCTCCATAACGCAAGGACCAGCAATTAAGATGAAATTGTTGTTGTTAGAAATTTCAAAATTGGCTATTTTGATATTTTTCATTTTATACAATGTTTAATAAATGATGAAAATAAAGGATGTGGCTCCAAAGGTCTAGATTTTAATTCAGGATGAAACTGGACACCAATAAACCACTTATGATTTACACTTTCTAATACTTCTGGAAGAACATTATCAGGGGACATACCAGAAAAAACAAAACCTTTATTTTCAAAGTCTTTCGTTAAAGATAAATCAACTTCGTATCTGTGGCGATGCCTTTCAGAAATTTCATTAGTATTATAAATTTCACTTACCTTTGAGTCTTTTTTTAGTATAGCTTTATAAGCTCCAAGCCTCATCGTTCCCCCTTTATCACTAGTCTGGTCTCTTTTTTCAATTTTATTTTCATTATTCCATTCTGTCATCAGACTAACTACTGGGTTTGTACTTGATTGAAATTCCGTTGAATTAGAATCTTCTATACCTAAAACATTTCTTGCAATTTCTATTACGCTTAATTGCATTCCTAAACAAATCCCAAAAAATGGAATGTTATTTTCTCTTGCAAATTTAATAGCTAAAATTTTACCCTCAACTCCTCTGTATCCAAAACCACCTGGTATCAAAATGCCATCAACGTTTTTAAGTTCCTTCATTAATTCAGTGGTTTTAACTTTTTCAGCATTGATCCAATGAATTTTTACTTTAGCATTGTTTTCAATTCCTCCGTGAGTAAGCGCTTCGATAAGTGATTTATAACTATCTTTTAAATTAGTATATTTTCCAACTACCCCGATTGTTACTTCTTTTTCCAAATTATTAATTTTGTTTGTTAAAGTTTCCCAAGCCTTTATGTTTAGAGGATGCTCAGAAGCATCATAACCTAAGTGTTCAAGCAAAACTTTATCAAGACCAGCCTTAGAGTAAATGGATGGAACTTCATAAATCGAATTTGCGTTTAAGGCAGGTATAACTGAGTCTTTTTTAACATTACAAAACTGTGATATCTTTTCGAGAGACTCAATATTAATTTCTTTTTCACATCTACACATAATTATATCAGGTTGAATTCCTGAATTTAGCAATTCTTTAACAGAATGTTGGGTAGGTTTAGTTTTTAACTCCCCTGCTGAACTTAAATACGGGACATATGTCATATGAATTAACGCTGAATTAATATTTTTATCATTTCTTATTTGTCTAATAGCTTCCAAAAAAGGAAGAGACTCAATATCTCCTACAGTACCTCCTATTTCATAGATAATGATATCCTCATCTTCAAAATTAGAATTAATAAAAAGTTTTATTTCATCAGTAACATGAGGAATAACTTGTATTGTAGCACCTAAGTAATCACCCTTCCTTTCTTTTTTCAAAACATTTGAATAAATTTTACCCGATGAAGTACTGTCTGTTTTTTTAGCAGACCTATTTGTAAATCTCTCGTAGTGTCCCAAGTCAAGATCAGTTTCTGCACCATCATCGGTAACAAATACCTCACCATGCTGATAAGGACTCATGGTTCCTGGATCTACATTTAAATATGGATCGAGCTTTCTTATTCTGACTTTAAAATTTCTTTGTTGAAGTAAGGATGCAACGGCTGCAGAAGCAATGCCTTTTCCTAATGATGAGGCAACACCGCCCGTAATAAATACATATTGCATTACGGATAACCCTGATACAGAATTGCCTTATTTATATCAAGCTAATTATATTAATTGTTTTCTGGAATTACCGGTTCTTCTGATATTTCTTCTTCAGAAGTGATGGAAGGGAGAGACTCTAGGACATTTTTTTCAGAGCCTACTGATGCAAAAATTGTTAACACAACACTCATCACCATGAATAAAGTCGCTGTTATAGCGGTCAGCCTTGATAATAGATTTGCAGAGCCTCTTGGTGACATCATTCCACCCATGCCTCCACCACCGCCAAGACCTAAACCTTCGTTATCACTGCCCTGTAGTAAAACAAAAATTATTAATAATACTGCAAGAATTAGCTGTATAATGATTAAAGTTAACATGGCTGCACTTATATTTATAAAGTACTATAAAGCAAGAAATTAATCTTGAATTATCTTTGTAAACTCTTCCGATTTTAACGAGGCGCCTCCTATTAAAGCACCATCTACATTGGCTAAATGTGTAATCTCTTTGGCATTACTAGCTTTAACAGAGCCCCCATACAAGATTTTATATTTATTAAACTTATCATTGTGGCTTCTTATAAAGCGATGTGTTTCATCAATTTCATCGATTGTTGGAGTTAAGCCAGTACCAATAGCCCAAACAGGCTCATACGCAATAATAGTATTCTCAAAAGTTGAAGAACTTGGAATACTATTCATTAATTGCTCTTCTAATACTGTATTTGTAATTCCTTTTTCTTTTTGCTCCAACGTCTCTCCTATACAAATGATTGGTATCACATTATTTGCAACTAATCTTTGAGATTTAAGGTTAATATCCTGATCTTTTTCTTTAAAAATCTGCCTTCTTTCCGAGTGTCCTACTATACAAAAGTCAACATTTGTTTCTATAAGTGAGCGGACTGAAATCTCACCTGTGTAAGCCCCCTCCTCGTGCTCAGAAACATTTTGTGCACCTACGTAAAAACCATTTTTATTTTTTGATAAATAATCCAAATGAATAGCTGTTGGACATATAACTACACATTTAGAGTTAGCATTGGGAAGGGATATATTTGAAATAAATTGATCAATAAATTGAAGATTTCCATTTAACTTCCAATTTGCAACAAAAAAAGATGAAAAATTAGACAATTTGAGCATAATTATTTTCCCTTATAGAAACTATTATTATAGAAGCAACATTAATTATGTTTAGGAGTCTAGGAAAATCCAAGATAGCTTTTGTTCTAGCTATTCTATTTGGAATTAGCTTATTTTTCTTCAGAGGTGGGGACCGTTACTCTGGTCTATTTGACTCCGATAATGTCGTAGCTTCTGTCTCTGGTACACCGATATCAACAACAAAATTTCTTCGAGTATTAGACATGAATATCAATCAGTATAGTCAAATGTTTGGACGTCAATTAACCTCAGAAGAGATTCAGGCTTTTCAAATTCACTCAATGGCTCTTGGAAGTCTAATAAATAATGCAGTTTTTGAAAATGAATTTGATACACAAAATTTTATTATTGATGAAACAATAGTAGCATCTCAAACAAAGAAAAGATTTCCAAATTTATATACAAAAAATAATAAAATTGATGAGCTTGCCTTAAATTCATTTCTGCAGCAACAAAGATTAAAAATTGATGATTTAGTCAAAATTATCAATTATGAAACAAGATCAAATGTTTTTGATGAGCTTTTTTTTAATGTAAATATCCCAATAAAATTTGAAAGTCTGATTAATAGGCATAATAATCATTCAAGAAACTTAAACCTGATAAAACTAAACATTAACGAGTATGAATTAAATAATTCTCAAAATCTTGATGTAACTACTAATAATCAAGAGATAGTTGATTATTTCAATCAAAATATAGACTCCTATATGAATCCAGAAAAAAGAGATATCTCTTATATACTAATTGATAAAAATGATTTCGTAGACCAGTTAAAACCATCAAATTCTCAAATTGAACAATACTATAACAATAACAAAAAACTTTTTCTTCAACCTGAAAAAAGAGATTTTCTCCAATTTAATTTTAAATCTTTAGATGAGGCTACAGAATTTAAAAATAATACAACAACGTTAGATGCAGAAGAAGTTATAAAATTCGCTGAAGAAAAAAATATAACATTTAATAATTTTTCCCAAGTAGCAAAAGATGAGGTTTTGGAGGAGTTATCGGAAGTAATTTTTAAGCTGCAAGAAAATAATATGTCATCAGTTATTGAGACTACTTTAGCAAAGCATATCGTAATTGTTAGTAAAATTTATCCAGAATTTCAAAATACTATGGATGCTTCAAAAGACAAGATATCAGAGACTTTGCTTGATGTAGAATTATCTAACTTTATGTCTGATTTAAAGAATAAAATCAGTCAAGAAATTCTTGATGGTTATTCATTAAATGAGATTGCAAATAATAATTCTCTTTCAATAGATACAATTAATAACGCTGAAAGAACGTTTGATACAGTGGAAGATGATCTAGCTAGAAATGAAATTGTTGCAAAAGCATTTTCGTCAAATAAAGACTTTGTTAGTGATATTGAAGATATAAATAGCAGTCAGTCAATCATTATCAATGTTGATAATATAATGTTTGAAAAACCATATGAGCTCAATGAAGTATTTGAAAAAGTGTCTAACGATTGGATAAAATCCCTTAAAATAAAAGAGATTGAGAATTATATTGAAGAGTCTATTGCTAGTTCAAGAACATTCAAGGATGTATCAACATATTTTAAAGCAGAGATGTCTTCTATTGACTTGCAACAAAATAATAACGATTATCCATCTTTATTTAAAAACAAGGTTTTTGATAGTAATCTAAATGAAATATATTTTAGCACATCTGATAATGATGTATTTATAGCAAAAACTAATAACGTCACCTTTCCTGAAGATAGCAAAAATAATCAAGGCATTAACTTAAGCTCTGAATTAAGAGGTTCTTTTGGAGCTGAAATTGTAAAAAATAAAAATATTTCAACAAATGACAATTTAATACAGGCTTTAATAAGCCAATATTAATGGATGTTCTAAAAAAAAAATTTATTGAGGGCCTTGCAAAGAATCAGCCTCAGCTTTTGACCAAAAATTTAGTTGGTGACGTAGAAACTCCAATCTCCTGTTTGCTCAAGATTAAAAAAAATCAAAAATATTCTTTTCTGCTTGAGTCAGTTGAGGGTGGCAGCTTACGAGGAAGATACTCTTTATTAGGCTGTGATCCAGATATTATTTGGAAAGTGGAAAATAATAAAGCATCTATAGAATACCAAGATGAAAATTATAAATATCACATTTCAAATGAACCAATTGAGTCTCTTAAAAACATAGTTGAATTATCAAAATTTGATAAAGGAGATATAGCAGTCCCCTACCCTACACTGGTTGGATATTTAGGATATCCAATGATTAAATATATGGAAAAAATATCTTTAGAAAATGATGATAATATAAATATTCCTGATTCAGTACTAATTAGACCAAAAATTGTTGCTGTTTTTGATAACATCAAAGATACAATTACAGTCATGACTGTTGTCTATCCAAGCGAAAATAAACATTATGAAAGTCTCTATACGAAAGCACAAGAACTATTGGAAGTGAAAGTAAATCAACTGAAAGAAAACCTTGTTCAAAATTCAGCTATTTCAATTAAATCAAATTTAGATTTTAAATCTAATTATTCTAAAGACGAATATTTTTCTATAATTTCAAAAGCAAAGGAATACATTAAAGAAGGAGATATTTTTCAAGTTGTAACTTCGCAAAGATTTGAAACAGAATATGATCTTGAAGCAATTAGTCTTTACAGATCTCTTCGAAGGTTAAATCCCTCTCCATACTTAGTTAATTTAAATTTTAATGATATTGGTTTAGTGGCTTCTAGTCCTGAATTACTTGTTCAATTAAGAAATAAAAAAATTACTATTCGCCCAATAGCAGGAACTAGGAAAAGAGGAAAAAATGCTAATGAAGATTTAGAACTTTCTAGAGATTTGCTTAAAGATAAAAAAGAACTAGCAGAACATTTAATGTTATTAGATTTGGGAAGAAATGATGTTGGTAGAGTTTCTAGAAATCAATCAGTAAAAGTAACAGAACAAATGATTATTGAATATTATTCACACGTTATGCATATAGTTTCTAATGTCGAAGGAGTTATAGATGAAAAATATGATGCTGTAGATGCTCTTAAAGCTGGCTTTCCTGCTGGAACAGTGTCTGGCGCTCCAAAAATTCGAGCGATGCAAATTATTGAAGAGCTTGAAAATCTAAATAGAAGTTTTTATGCTGGTTGTATGGGTTATTTTGACTCTAATGGGGATATGGACACATGCATCAGTCTAAGAAGTGGATTAGTTAAAAATGGTAAATTATTCATTCAAGCTGGAGGCGGAGTTGTGTATGACTCAAATCCTGAAGATGAATATCAAGAAACAATTAACAAAGCCAGCGCTCTAATGGCAGCGGCAGAAGACTCTTATAAATATAATTCATGATACTTCTAATAGATAATTATGATAGCTTTACATATAATGTTAAGCATTATTTTAGTGAAATTGGAGCAGCCGTAGAAACATATAGAAATGATGCAATTTCAATTGAGGATATTATCAAACTTCAGCCAAAAGCAATTGTACTATCACCAGGACCATGCACACCTAATGAAGCTGGTATTTGCTTGAAATTAATTGAAGAATTGCAAAATAAGTTTCCAATATTAGGCATTTGTTTAGGGCATCAATCTATTGGTCAAGCTTTTGGCGCTAAAATAATTAAATGTGAAGAAATTATGCATGGAAAAATAGACGAGATGCAACACTATAATCATGAAATATTTAGCAATATTGAGAAAAATTTTTTGGCTACAAGATACCATTCCTTAGTTATTGATCCAAAAACATTACCATCAGATTTTATAATAACTGCTGAGACTAAAAATAAAATAATTATGGGTATAGCCCATGTTAATTTGCCCATTTATGGTTTCCAGTTTCATCCAGAAAGTATAGGGACTGATATTGGAAAAACTTTGCTGTCAAACTTTTTAAAGCTAATCAATTATGGAAATTAATACTATTAAAAACAAACTTTTTGCACAGCAAGATTTAACAGTAAACGAGTCAGTTGATCTTTTTGAATTAATAATGAATGGAAAATTAAGTGAAATCGATATTTCAGCTATTTTAATTGCTCTTAAACTTAAAGGAGAATCTAAAAATGAAATATTGGGAGCTGCAAAAATAATGCGTTCAAAATCTATGAAAATTTCATCCCCAGACAACACTGTTGATACTTGTGGAACAGGTGGGGATATGTCCAATACCTTAAATATATCGACTGCGGCTTCTTTGGTTGCTGCAAGTTGTGGGGTCAAAATAGCAAAGCATGGAAATAAATCTGTTAGCTCAAAATCTGGTTCTGCAGATATGCTTGAACATATTGGGTACAAATTTTCTGATAATCCTAAAAATTTAGAAAATCAGCTAAACAAAAATAATTTTTGCTTTATGTTTGCTCAGTACCATCACTCTGCGATGAAATATGTCATTAATGTTAGAAAAACATTAGGCACAAGAACGATATTTAATCTTTTAGGACCTCTAACAAATCCAGCAAATACCAAAAACCAACTTTTAGGTGTTTACGACCAAAAATGGCTTTCTACTCACTGTGAAGTATTAAAAGATTTAGGATCACAAAATGTAATGATTGTTCATGGAACAGATGGGTTAGATGAAATTACACTCAGTAAAAATTCACTTATTTGTGAATTAAAAAATAATACAATCAATAACTATACTCTAGATCCTCGGGATTTAGGATATGATTATATTTCGTTAGAAGAAATCAAAGGAGGCGATCCAAAATATAATGCAGAGTCCTTTTTAAAAATGATTGATGGTAATTATTTACAATTTCAAAAAATTGTAGAGTTAAATGCTGGTGCAGCAATTTATCTTGCTGGAAAATGCTCTAATATTAAAGATGGCGCTTTAATTGCAAGCAAAGCAATAAATGAAGGTATGACTAAAGAATTTATTAAAAAAATTACTGATGACTGATATTTTAAAAAAAATATGTTTAGATAAAAGCAAAGAAATTGAAATCTTAAAAAATAAATGCTCTTTAAACACTTTAAAAAAATTAGTTTCTGATAAAATTGAGAAAAGAGATTTTAAAAACACAGCTATTGAGTCTGTAATAAATAAAAATAATTTAATTATTGGTGAAATCAAAAAGTCTAGCCCAAGTGCAGGGCAAATAATCAAAGAATATCATCCAGAAGAAATAGCAAAAACATACGAAAGGGCGGGTATTGGAGCAATATCCATCTTAACTGAAAACAATTACTTTAATGGAGAAATAGACCATTTATCCTTGATTAAACAAAACACAAGAATACCTATTTTACGAAAAGATTTTATAATTGACGAATATCAAATTTTTGAGAGTAAAGTTTATCAAGCAGACATTATACTATTAATTGTATCTGTATTAAGCGATGATCAATTGAAACGTTTTTTAAAAATTGCTGAAGATTTACAACTAGATGTAATAATTGAAACGCATGATGAAGAAGAAGTAGAAAGGGCAATGAAGTTAAATTACCCTATCATAGGTATAAATAATAGAAATTTAAAAAACCTTAAAACTGATGTCAATAATTCAGCAAATCTCTTTACAAGCATATCTAAAGATTTTACTGTAATTGCTGAAAGTGGAATTAAATCATCATCGGATATAGCAATGTATAACGAACTTGGTATTTTTAATTTTCTTATTGGTGAGTCAATTTTAAAATCAAATGACTACAGTGCATTTATCAAAACATTGCTAAATAATGGTTAGTCATCTCGATAAAAAAAATAACCCCATTATGGTAAATGTAGGAAATAAAGATATTACGAAAAGAATTGCTGAAGCTGAAGGAGAGATTGTTTTTGATAAATTAACTTATAAAAAAATTGAAAATCTTAAATCAAAAAAAGGCAGTATCAAAAACATAGCTATAGTAGCAGGTATTATGGGAGCAAAAGAAACTTCAAGAATAATACCTTTATGTCATAACATTCCAATTGACTCAGTGAATGTCGAAATTACAAAAAATGCTAAAATGAATTCACTAAAGGTTTACGCAAAAGTTCAAACTAGTTCCAAAACTGGTGTTGAAATGGAAGCTCTAACTGCAGTAACAGTCAGCTGTTTGACAATTTATGATATGTGCAAATATTTAAATAAATCCATAAAAATTAAAAATATCAAATTAGTGTCTAAAAAGGGCGGTAAATCAGCAAATTTTAAAGTTTAGCATAATATAAAAAAAAGGTTGTCTTTATTCAAAAGAGAACATATATAGAACATATATGCTTACTAAAAAACAAAAAGAATTATTTGTATATTTAAATAATTATATTTCTTCAAATGACATATCCCCCTCCTTTGAGGAAATGAAAAATGCTGTAAACTTAAAATCTAAATCAGGAATTCACCGATTAATAACTAGCTTAGAACAACGTGGGTACATAAAGCGTTTAAAGCATAAAGCTAGAGCCATGGAAATTACAAAAAATCTACCAAATAAAAATGTAAACAATATTGAATCATCAAATGATGATAGCTTTCTAAATATTCCTTTAGTAGGCTCTATTGCTGCAGGTGAGGCGATAGAAGCTATTAATTCCACTGACTCAACAATATCTATACCCAGATCTCTTGTAAGCAAAAACTCGACATATTTTGGTTTAAAAGTAAAAGGTTTGTCTATGATTGATGAAGGTATCTTTGATGGAGATATTGCAATCATCAAAAAAACAACTTCAGCTGAAAATGGTAAAATAGCAGCTGTGCTTACCTTAGATAATGAAATTACTCTAAAAATTATAAAAATGACTAATCAAAAAATATATCTAATTCCTGCGAACAAAGCATATGATATTAAAGAACATAATCTTGGAGATGTGCAAATACAGGGTACTTTATCTGGAATTATAAGAAAATATAATTAATAGTCATTTTTATTAATGACTAAATACATTACTAGGTTCGCCCCCTCTCCAACAGGTAATCTTCATATCGGAAGTGCCAGAACAGCCCTCATAAATTATATTTTTAAATGTCAATATCCAGACTCTAAACTATACTTACGAATTGAGGATACAGATAAAATAAGATCAACTGAAGAATTCAAGAAAAATATAATAAATGGGCTTAAGTGGTTAGGTATTGAATGGGATAATGAACCGCAAATTCAATCATTAAATATCAACCGACATCTAGAAGTAGCTCATAATTTACTAAAAATCAAAAAAGCCTACAAATGTATTTGCACGGAAGATCAATTAACAGTTCGCAGAAAAAAAATTAATACTGGGGAGATTAGTTCAAAAAAAATCTGTATTTCTTGTGAAACTGATAATGAGGTTCAATCTCTTGATAAAGGTTATGTAATAAGAATAAAAATACCGTCTACTGGCAAAGAAATTTTAAAAGATGTGATTCAAGGAGATGTCGAAGTAAATAATACTGAAATAGATGACTTTGTTCTTGTGCGCAGGGATAATACGCCAACTTATATGCTATCTGTTGTGGTAGATGATCATGACTTAGGGGTCAATTTTATAATTAGGGGAGATGACCACCTAAATAATTATTTTCGACAAAAATTTATTTACCAACATATGAATTGGGAAATTCCACAATATGCACACATACCATTGATTCATGGAGAGGATGGTACTAAACTATCAAAAAGACATGGAGCTGTAAATTTAATTGATTTAAAGAATGATGGATATTTACCAAGTGCAATAATAAATAATTTAATTTTACTTGGATGGTCACCTAAAAATCAAGATAATGAAATTATAGAATTAAATAATATTATTTCTCAATTTGAAATCAAAAGTTTATCAAAATCAGCTAGTATTTTTAGCTACAAAAAACTTGATTTCTTTAACAATTATTTTTTAAGACTTGAGCCTAATATAAAAACATTTGAAGAGTATTGTAAATCAAATTTAAAATTAAAAGAGTACTTATCTTTAGATAAAGAAAAATTATTTAGAGTGTTTGATGTATATAAGAAAGATATTTCAAAATATATTGAAATAGTTGATATTTCTAAAATTTACTTTTCTAATGATTATTCAAAAAATCATGATGAAAAATTTCAAGATGATTTCAATCATATATTTTCTGAATTTTTGGAAGTAATAATTAATATTAATAAATGGGAATATGATATTATAAGTTTAGAGATTGAAGAATTTATTAAAAAAAATAATATTAAATTCCCAGTTTTAGGTAAACCTATTAGACATTTACTTACTAATAATTACAATGGGCCTTCTATTACAGATATATTCATGATATTAGGGAAAAAAGAATCAATCGAAAGATTAAAAAGGTATAAAATCTAAAATGGCGGATTACGAAGATAACAAACAAAAAAATTCATTTACATTATTTAATAATGAAACTGGTAAATCTTACGAACTTCCAGTCATTAAAGGCACAGATGGTCCAGATGTTTTAGATATTAGAAAACTATATCAGCAGACTGGTATGTTTACCTATGATCCGGGTTTCACATCTACTGCTTCATGTGACTCTTCAATTACGTATATTGATGGAAATAAAGGTGTTTTAAGACATAGAGGATATAATATCCATGATTTAGCAAGTAATAGTGAATTTTTAGAAGTCTGCTATTTATTATTACATGGAGATTTGCCTTCTCCAGAAGATAAACAAAAGTTTATAGATGTGATTACCAATCATACAATGTTGCATGAGCAATTGGTTCATTTGTATAGAGGTTTTAGAAGAGATGCCCATCCAATGGCTATTATGGTAGGAGTTGTTGGAGCTTTATCAGCATTCTATCATGATAGTACGGATTTTTCTGACATTAACCAAAGAATGATAGCTTGTCATAGGTTGATTGCAAAAATTCCAACAATAGGTGCTATGGCTTATAAATATTCTATTGGACAACCATTTGTGTATCCTAGAAATGATTTATCTTATGCAGAAAATTTCCTATATATGACCTTTTCTGTACCAACTGAAGATTTTAAAATTAGTCCAAAAATTGTTCAAGCTATGGATAGATTTTTTATTTTGCATGCTGATCATGAGCAAAATGCATCTACTTCGACTGTAAGACTTGCAGGTTCTTCTGGTGCTAATCCCTTTGCATGTATTGCTGCAGGAATTGCATCTTTATGGGGACCAGCACATGGAGGAGCTAATGAAGCTGTTATAAAAATGCTTGAGGAAATAGGTGATGTAAAAAACATTCCTCAATATATAAACAAAGCAAAAGATAAGAATGATCCTTTTAGATTAATGGGCTTTGGACACAGAGTTTATAAAAATTATGATCCTAGAGCAAGTGTCATGAAAGAAAGTGCTCATGAGGTTTTAGAAGAGCTAAATAAATTAGATGATCCACTTTTAAAGATTGCAATTGAATTAGAAAAAATAGCTCTAAAAGATGAATATTTTATTGAAAAAAAATTATTTCCTAATGTAGACTTTTATTCAGGAATTATCCTAAAAGCATTAGGCTTTCCAACAAGTATGTTTACTGTTTTATTTGCAATCGGAAGAACCGTTGGCTGGATTTCACAATGGAAAGAAATGATAGAAGATCCAATAAATAAAATAGGCCGACCTAGACAATTGTATTTAGGTAAAAATGCTAGAGAATTTCAAAAAGAATCAACTAGAGAGAAAAAATCAATTTTTAAATGGCTTTGGAAATAATTTTTATAATTCTTTCTTCACATACTTCATAAGGATTAGAATTACTGTCAATTTCAACAATACTTTTCTTTACATTAGATATTTGCTTTTCTCTAAAGGATTTATCATGAATAAGTTGGTTAAAAGCTTTTAATAAATTATTTCGATTCAAATTATTATTCACTACTTCAGTGATTATCATTTTATTATTAAAAATATTCAAAATATTAGCAAACCTTATTTTAACTAAAAAAGAGAATAAGAAAAAAGTAATAAAGTTTAATTTATATATTATGATTTGAGGTATCATTCTTTTTGATATTTCTAATGAGGCTGTACCAGAACATGTTACACTTGCAAAAACTTGTTTATAAAGATTTTCATTTCTTATAATATTATCTGATACCAATATATTAATTTTCCAATTATTAGTAAGTTTGAGTATTTTGTTTTTAAGGTGCGGTAGTGTGGGAATAAATAAATCATATTTATCAATTTTTTGCACAATCATATAATCATGGATATACTTAAAATAAGGGTAAAGTTTATTAATTTCATTTTCTCGGCTACCAAATAAAAAAGCAATAAATTTTTTTTCATTATTTGCATTTATTAAATTCGAATTTATTAGTGAAATAGGATGTCCGATAAAAGTAGTTTTTAATCCATATTTTTCAAAATATTTCTTTTCAAATTTAAATAATGTCAGAATTTCATCGTAATACTTTGCAAATTTTTTTGCTCTACCCTTTCTCCATGCCCACACAGTTGGCGCAACAATTTGAATAACTTTATTGTTAAAGTTATTACGTTTAAGTTTTTTTGCTAAATGATAATTAAAATCTGGTGAGTCAATAAGTATTACTAAATCATATTTATTTTTAATAATTTGTAGAAATAAATAATTTATAATTTTAATGAATTTAGGAATTGAAAAAATTATTTCAATTAGCCCTAAGGATTTAAAAATACTAATATCAAAATATTTATTTGTTATGTATTTTTCAGATAACGCACCTACAACGCCATCAATTTGATAATTGTATTTTTTAAGTCTTTTACAAATATTAAAAGCAATATTTTCTCCCGATTGCTCAGTACAGCAGATAAATATTTTTTTGTTTTCAATCAAAGCTTTTCAAAAGTAGATATAAATAAGTTGTTTGTATTTGCTAAATTGGTAACTTCATCTTGGTCGATAATTAAACAATGATTTTTTTCGATAAATACTCCTTCATAATCATTATCAATTAATAATTTCAAAGTTTGCGTACCTATTGTTGGTATATCTAGAATATTACTTTGATTATATTTTGAAGCCTTAATCAAGACACCCTTATCACCATTTTTTTTTAAGTCATTACATCTGATTATGAGTTGATCAGTTCCCTCAGCTGCCTCTAATCCAAGTACAATTTCATTTTGAACTATTAGACTCTGACCAATATCTAAGTTACCATAATTTTTAAAAACATTTAGGGCTTTAGATAAGTTTAAATTAGCTTCTTTAGTTGGCAATCTACGTGTTAAATCAGTTTTTGAAGCAAATAATTCAGGACAATAACTTTTCCAATCTAAATACTCAAAACCTTTTTCTTGAAATAATTTTGCAATTGCAATTAATAATTCGTTATCACCTTTTTTGCTTAAAAAAAGTTTTTTAGCAAAATTTATTGTTTCAAAATCAAAATTAATATCTTTTATACTTGGTCTCTTTATATTCCCTGCTAAAATTATTTTGTTTATGTGATTTTCTTCTAATTTTTTAAATATTTTTTTAATACTATTAAGTTTTATTTCTTCAGTCTTTAAATTTAAATAATCTTTTCTTTCAACTGAATCTTCTATAATAAAATAAACAACTTCATAGTTTTTTTTTACTAAACTATTGCCAATCAAAATAGGCAACTTGCCACCACCTGATATGATTCCAATTTTAGACATTGTTATAGGGTTACCAGACCTCTTTGGTTTGATTGTTCAATAAATTTGATAATTTCTACAACCTCCTCTATAGATTTTATTTCATCATTAATATTAATTATATTATTTTCTATAGATTCATTTTTATCAAAAATATTTTTAATAAAATTATTTAATTTTTTTATTTTATTGTTATCCAATCCCTTTCGCTTTAGTCCAATTAAATTTAACCCTTTTAGATTTGAACGTATACCAATATAGAGACCGTAAGGGATCAAATTTTTTTCTAATCCACTCATACCTCCTACCATTGCATTTTTACCAATTTTAACGAATTGATGAATTGCTGAATTTCCACCAATTATTGAATTATTATCAATTTCAACATGACCAGCCAAAGTAGCATTATTAGCTAAAATTACATTAGAACCAATGATGCAATCATGTGCGATGTGTGAACCTACCATAAATAAACAATTATCTTGAATGCGAGTAAATAATCCTCCACCTTCTGTACCAGTATTAACTGTAACATTTTCCCTAAAAGTATTGTTATTTCCAATAACTAAAAAACTTCTCTCTCCTCTATATTTAAGATCTTGAGGTGAATTTCCTATAGAAGTAAATGGATAAAAAACATTGTTTTTTCCAATTTTAGTATTTCCAGTTATTACTACATGAGATTGAAGGACGCAATTTTCACCAATCTCTACATTTTCACCTATTACACAATATGGACCAATTTTAACTGAAGAATGTATTTTTGCTTTATCTGATATAAAATCTGAATTCATTATTAGTTATTATAAAATTTTGTTAAATTTAGTATAATTTTTTTATTTCAAACTATTTCTTACCAATCGTAATCATTGCCGTAAATTCTGTTTCTGCCACTCTAGTATTTTCAAAAAAAGCTGTGCCTTGAAATTTATAAACATCTTTTACATTATTTAAAAAACTTACTTCAAAACGAATATTTTGTTTTGGAAAAATTGGCTTCCTAAATCTTGCTTTATTTACACTCATAAATAATACTGATTTATCTTTAATATCTTTAAACTGATGAGAAACAACAATCCCTGCTGTTTGTGCCATCGCTTCTACAATTATAACACCTGGAACTATAGGATTGTTGGGGAAGTGTCCTTTAAAAAAATATTCATCTTCTGAAAAATATCTTTCGGAAGATCCTTTCTTACCAGGATCTAAGATAGTACATTTATCGACAAATAAGAATGGATCTCTATGAGGTATTAATTCCTTAATTTCTTCTAAATTAATTATCATGCCGATTTATTTATTTTAATTATATTTTTTTTCCATTTTTTTATATCAATTGCTGGAAATCCTGCAACAACTTGGCCATTATCAATATTTTTAGTAACACCACTTTTTGCTGCAATAGTGACATTATCTCCAATAGACAAGTGGCCTGAAATTCCTGCCTGACCTCCTATTTTGACAAAATCACCTATAACTGTACTTCCCGCAATGCCTACTTGAGCTGCAATAACTGCATGTTTACCAATTTTGACGTTATGTGCAATTTGTATTAAATTATCTAAGTTGCTATTATCTTCTATTATAGTAGACTCTAAAACAGCCCTATCTATTGATGTATTGGCTCCTATATAACACTCTTTACCAATAACTACATTACCCATGTGTCTAATTCTTTTTTTTGTCTTCAGTTCGAAGCCAAATCCTTCACTGCCAATTACGACTCCAGATTTAATAACAGTATTTGCACCAATAATACAATTCGAAATAGATGAATTCGATGAAATTAACACATTTTCATCAATGAAAACATTTGGCCCTATGGTGCAGTTTGATTCAATAATTACGTTATCTTTAATGATTGAATTTTCATAAATATTAGTAAAATTATCAATTTGAACATTTGCATTTATATTTACATTTTGATCTACATTTACATTTCTAGATATTATTCCATTAGATATCCGTTTTTGAAAAAAAAGATTACTAAAAATTGCAAAAACTAAATACGGATCACTAACTACAATATGATTAATATTACTTGGCAATAATTTAAG
>VMBT01000363.1_pt1 | contig 30116 bp, 33 predicted proteins | sample 4404301 | NCBI WGS metagenome assembly VMBT01 (sample SAMN12238535, study PRJNA552566) | marine metagenome | isolation source: Coastal seawater | place: USA: coastal Georgia, Sapelo Island | collected 2008-08/2009-08
GACCATTGGGCTCAACTCCCTCTGCTCATCTTTCCTCATAATCAATTCTTCCAATCAGCCCACCAAAATCAACCCAACCTAGATTCACTTGGATGCTCGCTTACGCACAGCAATAGTGCCATAAATGTTTCATTTTGGGCGTTTTACTTCTTGATTATTTACGACAAAAATCTAGTCTTCGATAATTCCAAATCAATAAATTACAACCACCATCAAACAAAGATTCAGCCATGACCAGAAACCAGGTAAAAAAACCATTGATCATACAATTGGTGGGCTGGGCGTTGATCTTGGCCCCAATTGGATACTATGTAACCACGGCTTTGCAGTGGCAGAACTGGCACGTGGTCTTGCTGATCGAGCAATTGCTGGCGTTACCGCATGGTCCACTCAAATTGGTGGTCATTCTTTCATCGCCACTGGTTGGGCTTGCGGTGCATTCGGTCAAGGCAATTGGCTGGATCAGCTTCATGCTCTATTGCGGAGCAACGATCTTCGTAAACTTTTACATTGCCTACTCTTCCGAAGCGGTGACCAACTTTTCTGCTAGTCTCTACTCACTGACCGGAGTCTTAGCCATTCTGGTATACGTGGTCAGAAAAGAAATCATGGCTCCGTACTTCAATCCACAGATGCGCTGGTGGGAATCCGCGGAACGCTTTCCCTTCAAGCTGGATGTCCTTCTGAAAAGTGAGCGAGGGGAGGAAAAAATCAGTTCCAGAACCTTTGACATTTCCGTTTCAGGGTGCTTCTTGACTACGGATTTGGAGTACCAAACTGGTCAGAAAATCGATCTCAACATTAAGCTGATCGATCCAGTTGATCTCCAAGCCGAAGTGGTCTGGGTCTGTCCTGGCAATGAGAATGTTCCAAAAGGAATTGGCATTCGATTCACCAGCAATCTCAAGGAGATCGCAACTCAGGTGGATCGATTCAAAGAAAAGTACAGCAAAGCGGAGCGCTTCCCATTCCAGTTGGATGCTCAAATTCAGCAAAGTGGGGGTACAGAGCAAATCAGTGCCAAGACTTTTGATATCTCTGTCTCCGGGTGCTTTTTGATCACGGATCATCCGTATGAGGCTGGACAGCAACTGGAACTGAATCTCAAGCTTCTTGAGCCAATCAACCTCACAGCTCAAGTCATCTGGGTCTCAGCAGGTGACGCAAAAATCCCCCAAGGCATTGGGGTCAAATTCACAAGTCATCTGGATGAAGTCAGCATGATGGTCACAAGATTCAGAAAAAATTATGGGGCCACGGTTCCAGAGAAAAAGATGTCTACTTCACCTGCATAATCACCTCTACGAACGCTTTCGAGCCTTCACACAGTGTAGGCTCTTCCAACCTTTGCCTTCCCAATGCTTTGAAACTTCACAGGTAGTCGTCAATTCCATCCATCGAAACTGGAATCACTCGCCAGGGTGGTTGATCTGGCTGGATCGCATGTGCTTGGAGTTGACCGATCACTTCCTCACGTAAGGTTTTATCAGCCTGCATTGTGGTGATGAACTGCTCCACTGGGCAAGCTTCAGTAAGGTTGGCAAGTTTGCAGACACGTTGAACTACTTCTCCCTGGCTGACCGTCTTGAATTGGCGAGCATGTGAAGAAATAGCTGAAAGACCTGCAGGCTTCATATCCTCCCAGGCCAAGACTCCCGCACGGGCTGCATAGCCAAAAACAGGACCAGTCGGGACTACTAATTGGTGTTCCACCCCCTGCATTTCGACGTAGTCATAAGCGACCCCAATCCCCTCCGTCTTGTGCATGTGAAGGAGTTGTTGCTCATCCAACCAAACGACCTTCAATTCCGTGATCGTTCCCGATGATGGGAACGCTGTGCAAGGTATTGCTCCGTAGTAGCTGACCAAGGCCGTGTGCACCACATCACAATCATGCAATCGAGCTGATGTGACAGGTACGATTGCTTCTGAGCCAAACTTGCGGAGCAGTTGATAGGGAGCGCGGTTTGAACCAACGGCTAGTACGGGTGTTCTTCCAACAAGCAGAGGTTCCGCCTGAACTAGGTTGCCCTCCTCCAAGTCACGTTGCTTGAGTTGAAACAGCCTTCCCTTCGCTAAGAGATAGCTACCCTCAGGCGCCTCGTATGGATAGAGAAGAGCCCGATCCAACTCACTCAAAGGTGCTAAAAAGTCCGAAATATTTACCAATTTATATTCTGAAATCACGGCACCACTCCTCCAAAATCATCAACATTTCTAACCATAATTAACTACTGAAATTCAGAAGTTCGTTTTGTCATCAATACCGTCTTCGAGTTTGTCGTTTCGATTTATATTGAACGAACATCAGGACGAAACCTTGGATCCAAGCCAATGCAGCAATCCGAGACCGCATGCTCGAAATTGCTATGAGAGTATTTCTGGATTGACCCGAACGGTCGATTCGAAGTAATTCATGGCTGCAGGCACTCGACTCATTTTCTTAGAAAGAGTTTCGAAGAAAACTTCATTAAAAAAACAAATTTTTCTTTGCAACCCCTGAGTGCTTCATCAGATCAGCAATGTTCAGCCCTGACCAGTGACCATGAATTTTACCTACAAAATCTTGCTTTACTTTCTGTTTGTCCTGTTGGCTTTATTATTTATTGGAGGATCCGCGATTGACTTAAACACTTTGCTGATCACCGGATTCGTTGCAGCACTTGGGATCTTGTTTGCCCTACCGACCAAAGAAGATACAGACAACTAGCTTGGTGGTTCAACACAGCGGCTATCTCATGCAGAACTAGTAGCAGTTACCATATGTTTGCCGTTGCTTCGATGAATCCGATGATTGGTTGGATCCTGCTAGGGTACTTCCTGTTGGCTGGCAACATTGCCGCTGAGAAATGGCTGCTGGCCAGCTATGATTTCAAGGAAATCAACTTCATCACTGCTGCAGTGATCATGGGGCTAACAGCGTTTCAGGAATTTGCCCAACATCGATCTTTCGATCGACTCAAGCCAGTCCATTGGCCCTCCCTATTACTGCTCAGCTTCTGCACCCTCATTGCCTGGAATTGCTACCTTTATTCCCTGCTGGGGCTCTCTCTTTTTGAATTCGGAGCCATTGGTTTGCTCTCACCCGTGGTCATGGCCTGTCTTGCGATTCCGATTCTGCGAGAGAGGCCTTCCCGCTGGCTCTGGTTTGCGCTGTTACTGGGACTGACTGGGGGATTTTTTCTGGTCAAGGGAGACTGGAACGGACTTGGGGAATGGCATTACCATGCGGTGATGTTTCTGGCATTGGTCTTTGCTTCACTGCGATGGATTTTGGTCAAGAGCTTCGGAGATCGCATTCTTCTACCAGCACTGATTTTTTGGGAACCCCTGCTAGTTCTGATAACAACGGGGATGATTATTGATCTATCAACCTTGTGGGATAAAGCGACTTTAGGCCTGTTCAGCGCAGCACTGCTATTATTTCTCTCGCGCCAGTGTCTGGTTCGCTCCTATCAATCCAAGCAAACCAAAGCAACCTCAATCTCTTCTTTGGTTTACACGAAACTTGGCTGGGCCATGCTATTCGGCTTCCTGATCTGGGGTACGGTTCCCAGTTGGTTGGAGTGGCTTGGTATTGGCCTAATCATTCTCAGTAGTTGGCTAATCGCTCGACGCTCATCCTGACTTCAGAATTTTTTGGGTTCTTTCCAGCACATCCACCCCTTGCTGCTTGAGCCACCAAGGCAAATCAATCAGCACCCAGTTTTCAGCCAGCTTTTCGCCGTCTCTGCGGTAGATATCGACAACTCGCATATCTGCGGCTCGTTCACTCGCTGGAAGCCCTAGGAATCCACCAACTGCCGTATTCGTCAAATTCGGCCAGCCAAAAAAGCCCGCATAGTTTCCTTCAGCCAGCCGACAAAGATGGCCATTGAAGCGCTTGCCTTGCAGTCCAGTACGAAACGGATATTGGTGCTGCTCTTGGTAGCGCGGAATCGTATAGGTTGCTCCAATTCCGGCTGGACCGTACCAAATCATATCTTCGTGCCAAGTTCTGGCAAGATACTCTGGGGGAGGCAGATCATCTCCAGAAATGTTCAGAGCCGTGAGATCTGCGATCATGCGATTGACCAGATCCAAGGTCTTCTTGGATTCTCCATTGTCTTGATCCTCAAACAACAACCCGTCGTGGGTGCGTGGTCCGGGATACAAAAAAGAGGCTCCCGTCTGTAGAGGGAGTGGAGAGATTCCCAGCTGGTGCATTACTCCGATCAGGTCACAGAAAAAGGCTCCTCTGACCAACTGCCCCTCCTGAACACAGTAAAAGTCAGCATAGCGCAGGAAAGCCAACTTTCGTGTGGCTCGCATTCCCAGCCAGTCCTGATCCAGCAACCCCATCAGGTGCCCCATACTGATCACCCACTCCGTCTGGTCAATCTCACTGGTTCCAGCCAGAAAGATATCCTGCCGACGCTGGACATTCTTCCAAGAATTGAGGAAGGGAATCCAGAATGCCTCTGCCACTGCTTCAGGCCCATGCTGTTCATCGAAAGGATAGACCCCATACCACTGAAAATCAGGGGCTAGCTGAGACTTCAAGATTGAGGTCACTGATTCTGAATCCGCCTTGCTGAGAGCAGCGTAGAAGTCTAGGACACGGCGCTTCGGAAGAGCGTAGGAATGCATAGCTGTGGGTCTACAGAAAGGTTGAAAAGCTAAGTGACACTAAACGATCTTCAAATTCATCATAGAAATTGAGCAAATGCTACAGCCCGTTGCTTGTTTAAAAAACTGGAAACCAAGGTGGCTAGACTGGTATCAACTATCTAAAACAATTGATGTTCCAACCACCTCACTCAATTGAGCAAAAACGATGGGATCAGAAAATCAAGAAAATCTCAGTCTGGATTATCAATCCATGATGTATCAAGGAGTGGTTTACCCACCGTTCATCAAGGCAGAGGCCCTCACCGAGTTGAGAGAAAAGCACATCCTACGATCCAGTGATATTGTCATCGCAACGTTTCCAAAATGTGGAACAACCTGGATGCAGCAGATCGTACTGACTCTGCTGGCTGATGGAGATGGTTCGAAAGTGCGGCGACCAATGGACATGTCTCCATGGCTGGAAGCACGAGTTTCCGACAAAGGCTTAGAGGCTTTTGACGCTTGGCATCCTGAGCAGACCGGTTGGAATGGCCTCAACATCTCGCTTGAGTCTGAATGGTGTCCACCCAGACGAGTACTAAAAACCCATGCTCCCGCCCAACTGGCACCCTGGGCAGGTGGGACAAGTCGTGAGGTAGTGAATGGTGCACGGGTAATCGTGGTTGTGCGCAACCCAAAGGACGCTGCCGTCAGCCACTATCACCATACCATCGACCTGCCGCACTGCTTTCAGTACAACGGCAGCTGGGATCATTTCCTGACCAAGCTGTGGATTCCAGGCAGAGTTGAGTCAGGCTCCTTCTGGGAATGGTACCATTCATGGTGGGAAGTTTATCAATTGGGCTCATTAGACTTGCTTTGGATTAGTTACGAAGAGCTGCTCAGTGAACCCGAAAAGAGCATCGATCACATCGCTGAGTTCATCGGATTGGAACCGACTGTCGAACTGACAAAAGGAGTTTTGGCAGCCAGTAATTTTCGAGCAATGAAGCAGGCTTTCGATGAAGAAGATGCCAAGAAGTTAACCAATGGCCAAGAAGATCGCATCAAAAAGAATCATATCCGCCAAGGGAAAAGCGGGAGTTGGACAGAGACTTTTACAAAAACCCAGAATGAGTTGATGGATCGTTACCACATGGGGGAATGCTCACGCCTTTCCTTGCCTCCCAAACTCTTCACTCAGATGAATATTTAGAGCCAGACTACTCTGTACAGATTTAGAGAAGACTCCTCATCTGAGACAATCTTCAGCCTCACCAAGCATAATGGTTTCTTGGCTTCCCCCCAATCCCCTCTGATTTTTTCCTGAGAAATGATTTGATCAACAAGCGCTAGCACTCAAGAAGTGCTGTACTTCAACCGCATCAAATCGACTGAGAAGATAACATGAAAAAAGAGGATCTGGAACGACTGTGGGAAACAAACGCCTGCCCAAACGGCGACCTATACGGCTCTCAACTCAACCAGGCTAATCTGTGTGGGGCTGATTTGTGTGGGGCTGATCTCGGATTTGCCAATCTGTGTGGAGCTGATTTAAGTTACGCCAACCTGAGGAGGGCCAATTTGCGGGGGGCTCGTCTCGATGGAGCCAATTTGCGGGGGGCTCAGCTGGATGGGGCAAATCTCTGGGGCACTGACTTGGGAGGTACACAACTCTTCTCAACAGAATCACGACAAGGATATCTTCAATTCGTCTAATCTACCCAAGGCACGAATTCCTCTGGGATTTCTGGATTTATTTACTCCCCCAGATGTAGTTCGTGCCTTTCGCCTGTCTACCTAGCCTGTTGGTTCCCCATCCAACAAACTCTCAGCTTTTTCTTCCGTTCAACAGATCGAGGCTTCTCCAACACTAGATGAACTCGAAGATAGGAAATCAAACAGTCATCAAGTCATCGCAGAACTCTCCATCCGGCATCTGGGTATCCTGAAAGATTGTACCAGCCAACAAGGCTCCTTCCAAGTTCGCCTCACTCAGAATGGCCTCACTAAAATTCGTATTTGTCAGGTTGGCGTCCTGCAAATTGGCTCCTTCCAAGTTCGCCTCATTCAGCAAAGCACCAGAGAGATTTGCGCCCTTTAGGTTAGCGCCTCGTAGATTCGCCTCATGATAAATCCAATCGGCGCAGAGTTCATCATCCATCATGTATTCATGGCGGAAGATACCGACCTGCAGATTCACCTCTGATAAATTCGCCCCACTTAGATTGGCGTTGCGCAAGTTAGCACCACTGAGGTTAGCATTTCGCAGATCTACCCCACTGAGGTTGGCCCCACTTAGATTGGTAGCCAATAAATTCACACCACGCAAATCCATTCCTCGCAGATCCGCATCCTGCAAATCCCCCATAGCACAACTGCCCGTCACCTTAAGTTTTTTCAAGTCATCTGGATTCATTCCTGCCTCTGAAAGCTGATTAGTAAAGGAGTGCACCGGCAAAAAAACGACTGGATTTCCCAGCAGCTTTTTTGAACCGACGATCCTATTGAATGCTTTGAGTATAGGCGATTAGAAGGGAAAATCAGAGGGGATGCAGGGGAGTGTACTACAGAAAAATGTGTCGAAAGTGACGTGTGGTCTGAGGAGAGATTTTGATGTGCTGGTTATCTAACAATCTATCTCTTTTTGGAAATCTTTGATCTTCCGCTTATTCCTTGTAGAAGCCAATGGCATCTTCACCAAGCTGCACACCCAGGCCATTGAGGGTTCGGTTTGAGTAACAAAAGTAGGCACAGACTTGGTTGACTTCCAGAATTTCTCCGTCAGAAGCTCCTGCTTCACGGGCATCCAACAGATCTTGCTCACAGATTTTGCCAGGGGTGAGAGTCAATTTACCGGTGTAACGGATCAACGCTAGCTCTTTGCCAGTGAAAGCCCTCTCTGGCATTTGGTCACGCAGTGCTTCTTCAATTATTTTGGAACGCTGAGGATCCTCCAATAAACGCTGCATGTTGGCAAAGTGGTGAGTGTAGCTATAGACACATTCGTTGAGCAAGCTGGTGTATACACCAACAGCCTCCAGAAACCAGAGGGGCAAACTATTTTCAGGATGGTGCAGAACACTTCGATATAGTTTGAGGTGTCCTACCATGGTGTGGGGACGCAGACTGTGAGCCCGCATTACGTTATCGACAGTTCCACTGGGGGTCTTCGCAAGCTCGTAGGCCTCCTTAACAGACCCAGTCGCTTCCTCCAGAGGAACCATGTGAATCCATGCACTCATTGAAATCCCTCAGTAGTGAACCTTTACACCCTTAGAAGGGCGAGTGAAGACCCGGTAGACCATTGACTCAAAGAACTCCAGGGGAGCAGTTTCATATTGAGTTTGGATGGCCGTCTGATCATAACGGGCGACCCATTCTGCAGTATACTCAAAATAGGGATGCCCTCGATAACTCTCACGTGCCTTCGCATCCAGCTGCAAATTTCCACTGGCATGATGGTCCAAAAACAAGGCATGGTGCCGAAGCATCCAGAGATTCTTTTCGGAAATGTAATTGGCAAGTAATGTAGCTGAGAATTCACCATGGTTGTCTGGACAGACGATGAAGCCCAAATCATGGAACAGCCCACAGACAATTGTTTCTTCGTCTGCTCCATCCTGATACAGCATCGTTGCACACTGCAGACAGTGGCGGTAATTGTTTACACGAAATCCATAGCTCGGAGAATCCTTGGAAGCAGCAAGCATGTCCAAAGCCTGTCTTGCCTGCTGTTCCTGGTTGTAACGAGTTCGGTATGAATTCAGATCTTTCCATTCCCCAGGGGTCAACTCTTCCATAGCAGTTCGGCTCTCTGGCAAATGCTCGTAAGCAGGCAAAACTGGAGAAGGTTGATGCAGGAGTCCGTCTGATTGCAGGAAACTCACATCCTTGGGAATACTTGGAGAATCTAGAAATTCATCGATATTCGGTTGCATAGTCTCAGAAGCAAAATCGAATTGTGCAAAATCAACTCAGTGTGAAAGGATCTGGCTCAGAAACAGCTTGGTCCTCTCGTGCTCTGGTTCTGAAAAGAACTGTGCTGGTGGTGACCGCTCAATAATGCGGCCTTCGTCCATAAACACCATCTGGTGCGCCACCGTGCGGGCAAAACCCATTTCATGAGTGACACAGATCATCGTCATGCCACTCTCGGCAAGATCGATCATCACATCGAGCACTTCCTTGATCATCTCTGGATCAAGAGCAGAGGTAGGCTCGTCAAAAAGCATAATTCGCGGCTGCATGCAGAGAGATCGAGCAATCGCTACCCGTTGTTGTTGCCCTCCAGAGAGTGACCCCGGATATTTAGCCGCTTGCTCTGGAATTCGAACACGCTGCAGATATTCCATCGCTAAGGTCTCAGCCTCTTTTTTGCTGAGTCCACGGACTTTCATGGGACCCAGCGTACAGTTCTCCAGCACCGTCAAGTGTGGAAAGAGATTGAACTGCTGGAAGACCATTCCTACTTCGCTACGAACCTTGTTGATGTGCTGAGTATCCTGATCCAGCTCAATACCATCAACAACGATCCGTCCTTCTTGGTGCTCCTCCAACCGATTGATGCAACGAATCAGTGTGGACTTGCCAGAGCCAGAAGGCCCACAGACAACAACCCGCTCCCCAGAGAAAACTTGCAGACTCACATCTTTGAGTACCTGAAAGTCACCAAACCACTTACTGACCCCAGACATCTCAATGATTGGATTTGAAGTATTCTCATTCATGACGAGGCGAACCCTTAGTTCTAAATACGTGATGAGTCAAGTCGCATTTCAAGCCGACGAAAGATTAGCGCGCAGGAGTAGCACAAAACAAAGTAAACCCCAGCTACAAAAACCCAGACTTCAAAGACACGCTGTGTGGAGTTAGCCACTTCCAGCGTCAAAAAAGTCAGCTCTTGGATCGAGATCAATGAGACAATCGAAGAATCCTTGATCAAGATAATGAATTGACCTGCCAATGGAGGAATGACCCGTTGAACGGCTTGGGGCAAAACAACATAGCGCATCTGTTGCCAGCGACTCAGGCCAATACTCATCGCGGCTTCTCGTTGACCAACTGAGACAGATTGAATTCCAGAGCGCACAATCTCTGTGATGTAGGCCGCTTCAAAGAGGGCGAGACAGAAAATTCCTGAAAAGGTGTTCGAGAGCAAAGAAACTGGACCAAAGAGAAACTCCACCACACTTTGACCAGTAGGACCCAGGCGTTGATCAAGGGTATCTAAGCCGAGTAGTGGGATGATCTGGCTGCTGATGAAGAAGTAAAAAACGAAGATGAAAACAATGGGAGGAACATTCCGAATCAACTCAACGTAGAGCCGACTGAAGGCCTGGGGAAAAAGCCGACGGCTGGTTCGCATCATGCCAGTGACGAAACCGATTAGTGTCGCCAGGATGATACTCCAGAAAGCGAGCCGAAGTGTCGTCAGCAGGCCCTTGACCAATAAATTTGGCAGCAGTGATTGAGTTTCTTCGTCCCAGCGGAACAAGTAACCGGGTAGGAAGCCCCAGTCCCATTGGTAGACCAACACGGTGTTGACCCGGTAGCCGATGAAACCAAAAAACCCAATAATTCCTAACAGAACAACTGAGTCTACCCAAGACCAGCGATAGCGTGAGGTAGATCGAGACATGCGATCACATACCCTAGCGGGAGAAGTTTTCCATAGGATCTTCCCCCACCGGAGCTAGATAAATTACTGCTGATCGACTTGATCTGCCCAGTCCATCGTCTTGAACCAGTAATGATGGCGCTTTTCGAGCCATCCGTTGCTGGTGTTGACCATAATCCAGTTGGAGAAGAAGTTCATTGCATCAGGATCTCCCTTGCGAATACCAAAGGCCTCGTCTCCACGGGACAGGTTCTCGGTGGTCGGCATGTAGAGCGCATCGGGATATCGATAGGTCCAACTGACAGGCTTCGGATGGCTGGAGAGCGTGGCGTGAGCGTTCCCGTTCACAACCTCCTGAAAGGCCATCGTATCATCATCAAACTGACGAATCTTAGCCTTCGGCCAGGTTTTCTCAACTGCATCTGTACATGGCGTGACACCACGTCGACAAACGAAGATCACATCAGAGCGATTGAACCCTTCTGGCCAAGCAAAATCACCAGCTAGTTTCTTACTGGCGGCAATCCCCATCCCAGAGTGAGCATAGGGAGCGGTGAAGTTGATGGTGAGGTTACGCTGAGGAGTGACACTCATTCCACCGATGATCACATCGAATTTTCCAGCGATCAGTGCGGGGATAATACCGGACCATTGTGTGGGTACAAACTCAATGTCAACACCCATGTCTTCAGCAACCTTCTTGGCAACATCAATCTCAAAACCGATCAATTCACCCTGCTTGTTGCGCATCGCCCAAGGCACAAAGGTTGACATGCCAACCATTAGCTTGCCGCGCTTCTTGATCGTTTCGATAACGCTTTCAGAAGTAAGCTGTTGTTGGGTCTCCCCAGCCAAAGCACCTGTATATGCAGGTAGCATCAGCAACAGGCCCAACAGAAGAGTTAGTGAAGTTTTTAAGACTTTCATACGTCCTCTTTTCAAAAGAGTGGTTAAATCGTTGCCGGGAAATCCGATAACGAATCTGGAGATAGGCTACTCTCCCAAGGAAGCCCGCTACAAAAACGCTTTCGCAATGTACGAAAGCTCTCAGGAAACTCGTCAAACCCCAAGTTTCCTGGGTTCAGTGACGACCACGAACTCTCCATTCGAGAATGCTCACCAACAGAGAGAGCACAATCGTGATCCCTAGATACATCGCAGCTACCGTTAGCCAGATCTCAAAACTCATGAAGGTATCTGCAATGATGTCCAGTCCCTGGGTCGTCAAATCAAAGACAGCAATCACGCTGACGATGGCTGAATGTTTGATCAAGTTGATCAAAACTCCAGTTAGAGGAGGCAGCATCAATGGCACCGCTTGTGGCAGTACAATGTATCGATAGGTGTTCCAGCGGGATAGTCCGATGCTGGTACTAGCCTCCCATTGTCCTCTTTGCACACTCAGGATACCCGCTCGGATAATCTCTGAAGCAAAGGTTCCCTCGAAAAAAGAGATGCAGAGAACTCCAACCCAAAATCTGGGAATCTCCAGAATCGGCGCAAAGACAAAGTAGAACACATACATCTGCACAAGTAACGGCGTGTTGCGAATCGCCTCCAGATAGACTTGTGCAACCAGATTCCCAATCCAGGATTGGGACATACGCAACATGGCGGTCGTTAGTCCAATCAGCAAAGTAATGATGATGCCGTAGAGCCCAATCTCCAGGGTTACGAAGAGACCATCCATCAGAGGTCCCCAGATCAACTCGCCGTCAATGACCTTCCAAAAATACTTGGGCAGCCGATACCACTGCCAGTTGTATCCCATCTGAGCAGCACCATTGAGCGTGAGCCAGATCAGGGCACCGAAGAATAGCACTAACTGACTGACGTCAAACCAACGAGAATTCCACCATTTGACTGGACGGGAGGGTGGTTTGCGAAGTTTGCTCATGCTAACTGCGCTGACTTTCGATAGCTAAAGGACGCATCGAATCGCGACAATACATAATCTCCGCATTGTACAGGTTCATACTGTACCGACTCCGATTCCGGAAAAACCTTTGCTGGATCAACCAGCGTTTCGAAGTTTGGATCCCAGGCAATCACCATTGAGTAGCGCTCAACATTTTTTCGGTTGATCACACGATGCAGAGTGGACTGAAAGGCGTTGTTCGTCCAACGAGAAAGCAGGTCTCCCACGTTGACTACCAGAGTATCTTCTAATGGATGAGCTGTGACCCACTCTCCTTGCCTAGTCTGCACTTCCAACCCACCCACTGAATCCTGCCAGAGTAAAGTCAGACATCCGTAATCTGTGTGGGGTGCCACGCCAAACTGAGTTTCACCAAGGTCTGACGGTTGAGGCGGATAGTAAATCACAGAACTACGGGCGATTGGTTGATTAGTCGCTTGTAGAAATACCTCTTCAGGCAGATCAAGACTCAGTGCAAAAGCCCGCATCATATCTCTCCCACATTCCAGGCCTGCTTCAAAAAAAGGATAAACAGATGCTCTGAATTCAGGCATTTGTGAGGGCCATTGGTTTCTTCCCAAAAAAGGATTCTCCACCGTTAGATCGGGGTGTCCATCGGGCAGATCCAATCCCCAGACGAAGCTCTCTTTCAAATCTACTCTTGTGGCCTTTTCCATCTTAGCTTGGCCGACTGCTAGGAATCCGTGGTGGTTATGGTTGATCTTCAGCTGATTTTTCCAATCTTTCGGCTGATGAAAAAACTGTTTTGTCGCTGCATATGCCTGCTGGATCACCTGAGAAGGAATGCAATGATTGCGGATGTAAAAAAAGCCAATCCCCTCTGCTGCTTGGCGAAGTTGTCGAGCAACCTCCTGCATCGCTTGACGGTTGCCAGAGCGCAACGGGTGTACGTCAATTACTGGGATTTCGTCAATTGTGATCGTTTTGGCTGCTGCGTAGCTCATAGAGACGTAAAGATTGATTTCAAATTACAGGAGAGTGATCTTGTCGATACAATTGCTGGATTAATTTTCGATGGCTGAACAAGTATCCCTGATCAACGTTTTCCAAATGTGATTTTAGATGTTGATGCAGAGCTGGCAGTGCGTGAAATGGAATGTTGGGAAACGCGTGATGTTCCGCATGAAAGGGCATGTTCCAAGCGAGCCAGCGTATCGGATGCAGAGTCAATGTTGTCCGAGTATTCCGGAGCAGATCAGCAATCCAAGGACAGCCTCCATGCTCTGAAATCCGGATCAAGCGCATCACAGGTTCTGCAAGAATTCTCGGGAAAAGCCAGTACCAGAACAGTAGAGTGCTGCCTGAAAGTAAGCTTCCACCCAGCAGCAAGAGATAGAACAGTAGCATCCCTTGTGCTTCGCGCTGCACTTTTTTGCGAAGGCGCTCTGGAATGAAAGACTGTTCCAGCTCAGAAAATTGACCCTGTGGATGGCGTACCAGATTTTTTAACACTCCCTTGAAGTAGGGGATTGCCGTGAGGTAGTACCAATAACCCCAGAAGGTCTGTGCTTGTGGGATGCTTTCCGGATCTTTTTCAGGATGCTGGGTATAGGTGTGATGAGCTGCATGCTCCAGCTTGAAGTACAGCGGAGGGATCATAATCACCAGTCCTGTAAACCAAGCCACTGCCTGATTCAGCCAACGAGTCAAAAAAGCACTTTGATGAGTTGCCTCATGGAAGGGAGCGAAGAGGTGAACCAGAACAACGCCATGGAGCACCAATCCAAAAATCAGCCACGGGGTTTCCATCGTTAGTTGAAGGACGTACCCCGTCAGGACAAGCAATCCCAGGTGCACAAATAAAAAAAGCAACCCCTGAGTATCTTGTCGCTTCTGGAGTGGTTTGAGAACTTCGAGGCTAATCAGCTGGCTTGGACGACGTTGCGAGTTCCCAAGGCTCCATTCGTTGATCGGATTAGTTTCCGACATAAATATTGAAGATGAGGCAGAGATTGTAGAGAGATTATTTTGGGTGAGTGTAGTCTGATCGTTTTTCAGAGAACAAGATAAATTCTGAAAGGCTACGGAAGGAAGGCGACTTCTAAAAAGAGAAAATCATCGTATTTCTTAAGTCTAAGCAATCCTAAATTTCTTCTGAACCAAGTAATTCATCATGTTTCTAGCATTCGCACATACAATGATTACCGAAGAAAAGTACCTTGTTCGCTCTCTACTCTGGGCAAGCACTACTTCTTGGGCTAACAGAACAGAACTGGTACGTCGTGTGAAGCCAAGAGCTCAGGTCTTCAATAACCTGAATATGCTCACCTCAACGCAAGGAACCTCATGGCAGAAGCGAAACACACACAATCTTGGGCAGAATTGGCAATCGATCTCTACGACAAGTTGACCGGCCGCAATGCAGAAATCACCTATGAATTTGAGAACATGGAAGTCTGGGCACCCAGTGGAGTGGGCAAGGATGCAGAGCATGGGCACTGGAAGATCAACGGAATCCTGAAGATCCGCACACGTGATGTGAAGCAATGAGTCGTCTGGAGTTTGAAGGTCGGGTCGAAATCGTAGGAAGTGAACAGGATCAGATGATTCTTGTTGGCGAAGGATCCGGGATTCATCTCCAGTTCACACGGCTCGCCACTCTTCGCAGACTCCAACCTTCCTGGAAATTCCTGATGCAGCATCGTCAGACAATGGCGATCAACTTGGATGTGCTGCGGCTACCAATTCGGGTCTCGATTGCTCAGCAAGAAATTGCGTCTCTGTCTCCAGAGGAACAACCAAATTGGCTGGCTCGACTGATAGGACTACCTTATGGGAAGATTCGCTGGCAGGGATTAGTTAAGACGCTGCTGGGTTGAAGAATACTATGGGTGTGGACCCAGATCTTTTGGGTCCACACGTGGTAGGTGAATGAATTCACCAGTTTCAGTCCGGAAGCACCATACGATCTCGATTTTGGAAGGTCTCCATCCAAGCGGGATACTCAGCAGGGAGCGCACTGGCAGAGTCTAGAATCTCCAGTTCTGCTGAAGTCAGAGTGAGATCAGCTGCCTGTAAATTATCCTCAAGCTGCTCCATGGTCTTGGCACCAATGATGACACTTGTGATGCCTGGTTGTTGAAGCAACCAAGCTTGAGCAATGCGAGCCACGCTGCAATCATGGGCCTCAGCAATTGGTCGCATCGCATCCACCACACTGAACGCACGCTCCCGATCCACGGGGGGAAAATCAAAACTAGTCCGTCGGGCTCCTTCCGGGCCATCGCTGTTTCTGTCAAACTTACCACTGAGCAAACCTCCAGCGAGAGGACTCCAAACCATTACCCCAAGTGATTCTTCGCGGCACATGGGTAAAACCTCACGTTCCAGGTCCCGTCCTGCCAAAGTGTAGTAGGCTTGCACTGACTCAAATCGACTCCAGCGATTGGCTCTGGCAATCTCATTGGCTTTAGCAATGCGCCAAGCTGCCTGATTGGAAATTCCAATGTAGCGGACCTTGCCACTTCGCACCAAGTCATCCAAAGCCCACAACGTCTCATCAATAGGTGTCAGTGGATCTAGTCCATGAATTTGGTAGAGATCAATGTGATCCAAGCCGAGCCTTCGTAAGGAAGCGTCTACCTCATGATGAATATGGACCCGTGTCAATCCCATGCCATTGATACCAGATCGCATACGTCCCCGAACCTTGGTGGCAATCACTAAGTCTTCGCGAGGAATGCCGGTATCCCGAATAGCTTGACCCAGCAGCTCTTCACTCCAGCCTTCATGGTAGACATTGGCGGTATCGATGAAATTAACACCAGCCTCAACCGCACGTTTTAGTTGATCGTTAACTTCGTCCTGACCAACACGCCCAATGGCTTCCCAACGACCTCGACCACCCCAAGTCATGGTTCCCAGGCAGATCGTTGAAACATGAAGACCTGTTCGGCCCAAAGGACGATATTCCATTTGATGACTCCTTTCAAAGGATGTTGTGGATGCCTCGCTTCAGCGCTGAGTCAATTTTTGAGATCAAACATTCAGATTAACGATTGTTCAGCACACAACCACTATACTCCGCAGCACCATTTGGGAGAATAGTGTTGCAGAGTTTGGCCCCGAGCATTAGCGCCCCAGTGAGTTTTGCTCTTTCCAAGTTGGCACCATCAAAGTTTGCCCCTTGAAGATTGGCCCCTTGTAAATCAGCTCCACGTAGATCGGCTCCCTGAAAATTTGCATTCTGCAGATCGGCTCCCATCAGCTTGGCCCCTTGCAAATAACTCTTCTGAAAGTTCACTCGTTGGAGGAAAGCAATCTGCAGATCCACATCCCACAGGTTTGCGCGCTGCAGGTTGCTATCAACCAGCACGGCACCCTTCAGATTCTCATTTCTCAAATTCAGGTCTGAAAGATCACATTCCAGGCAGCGTTTGGTCTGCATCAACCGATCAAAGTGTGCCTGATTGAAGGCCCAGGCTATCGTACCCAGCCAAAAGCTAAGGAAAACAAGGATTGTCCTTTTCATGAGGTGTCCTGTTGAATGGATAAATTGTTGGATTGCACCGCATCAGAAACCTGCGATTTCAGTTCTGTGGCAAGCGAGCAAAGAACAAACCGATCTCCCCCAGCATGGCAGAACAATGCTGATTTTAAGATCAGTAATCCTTTCAAGCTTCGGGCATCTGGTAACCAGGAGTAGACTTTGAAAGCGCAACCTCTTCCTCCGTCATATCTTCGCTGATCCCTTCAAAAAGTGGAGATGACAGGTACCGCTCTCCAGTATCCGGCAGCATGCAGAGAATTACAGATCCAGGCTCTGCTTGCTGCGCAATCTGAATCGCAACGGCAAAGGATGAACCACCTGAAATCCCAGTGAAGATTCCTTCCTGGGCAGCTAGCTTACGAGACCACTCAATGCCTGCTGCCCCAGCAACCGGGACCAATTCATCAAACAGTTTATTATCGATCGATTCTTGTAGTACCAGTGGGATGAAGTCCGGTGTCCAACCTTGGATTGGATGTGGTTCAAAGTGAGGGTGACTCACAGCAGGAGAGCCATCTGCATCACGTTGTTGAACATGTCCACTACCAACAATCTGAGCGTTGGCCGGCTCACTGAGGATGATCTTCGTTTCTGGACGTTCCCTGCGCAGTACCCGAGCAACACCAGTGACCGTTCCACCGGTACCATACCCAGTGACCCAATAGTCCAGGCGCTCTCCAGCAAAATCGGCCATGATCTCACGGGCTGTTGTATTTTCATGGATATCAGCGTTGTCCTTGGTCTCAAACTGGTGCGCCAGGAACCATCCGTTGGCTTCTGCGAGTTCCACTGCTTTCTTGTACATCCCGAAGCCTTTTTGCGCTCTCGGTGTAAGAACAACTTTTGCTCCCAGGAAACGCATCAACTTCCGTCTTTCGATTGAGAAGCTATCCGCCATTGTCACTACCAAGGGATAGCCTTTAGCCGCACACACCATCGCAAGGCCAATCCCAGTATTCCCACTGGTTGCCTCCACCACAGTTTGTCCTGGCTTCAGTTCACCCCGCTTTTCAGCTTCTTCGATGATACTGATCGCCAAGCGATCCTTAACGGAAGCAGCTGGATTGAAGGCTTCCGCTTTTACATAGAGCCGCACTCCCTCCGGAGCTAGTTTGTTGATTCGAATACAGGGAGTATTGCCGATCGTGTCAACAATCGAATCATAGAGACGTCCCTGACCGTTAGTACTTCGTTTATTATTAATTGCCATGAATTTCTCCTCTCAATGAAAGTAATGAAGCTTTATTAGGCCAAGTTGGTAACAACAAGACGAACGGGAAGCAAGCACAATTCTTGATTCCTCCGCCAAAACCACCTCTGGTCTCAACAGGCTAGGTGGCTGGATTTGGCTGGACTTTCCGCAGGGCCTCTTCATCTTGGATTTTTCTTCCTGCAAGAAATTTTGCTCCCCCTTTTCACACACCGCGCTTTTACGCATCAGTTGAGTTCGAGTTTTAGCTCTTATGAACGCTACTCCGATCATTCAGGAAAGCCGAGTATTGCTGCGCATCGGATTACCCGTTGTCATTTCAGGAGTGCTCAACCTCTCCATGCAGTTCGTCGATACTGTGATGACTGGGCATGCTGGCCCAAATGAATTGGCTGCGGTGGCTTCAGCCAGCGCCTTGTTCCATCCAATTGTTTGCTTGGGTATCGGAGTGATGGTGGCCCTGACACCCATCGTGGCTCAGTTGGAAGGAGCGGGCCGCATCAGAAAAATTGGTCCCAATGTTCGACAAGGCATTTGGATTAGCCTGCTACTGGCTTTGCTGAGTATGCTGTTGCTCCCTTATTTGAGTAACGTGTTGCTCTGGATGGACTATGAACCAGAGGTTGTCAGCATCACGGATGGCTATCTGGAGGCAATCATTTGGGGACTACCCGCAGCTTTTGCCTTTCTAGCCATCCGACATAGTCTTGATGGTCTTGGCATCACTCGACCTTGTATGTACCTGACTCTCCTTGGTCTGGGAGTCAATATTATTGGCAACTACACTTTGATTTTTGGAAACTTCGGCTTCCCAAGAATGGGAGCTGTGGGGGCAGGATGGACGACAACCATTGCACACTGGGTCATTCTGATTGGGGCACTCATCTATCTTCAAACTAGTCAACGAACCGGAACTATTCGCTTTCTCAGCCGCTTTGATTGGCCCACCTGGAGCTATTGGCGAGAGATTTTGAGGATCGGCATTCCAAGTGGGCTCAGTTTTGGGGCAGAGGTCTGTATGTTCACCGTTGTGGCTCTCATGATGGGGAAGTTTGGAGTAACCGCTCTTGCGGCACACCAAATTTCTATTAACGTAGCAGCACTGACCTTTATGATTCCCATGGGAATCTCAGCCGCAATCACTCAGCGTGTAGGAAATGCAGTTGGTCAAAAGAATTGGAAAGAAGTGCGTTTTCGTGGGTGGCTTGGAGTGGGAGTTTGCGTTGGTGTCATGAGCCTGACCGCCAGCATCTTCATCCTATTTCCAGAATCGATCATCGGGCTCTATACCAGTGATAATGCTGTCACTGATTTAGCAACAAACATCCTTTGGATGGCAGCCTTGTTTCAACTCTCTGATGGCTTGCAAGTCTCTTCAATGAGCGCCTTGCGAGGACTGAAAGATACCCGTATTCCCCTGCTGACCAATTTGTTCTCTTACTGGCCTGTGGGGATGGGGTTGGCTTATCTCTTTGGATTTGTATGGGAGTGGGGTGTAATCAGTGTCTGGGGTGGTCTGATCGCAGGATTAAGCGTAGCAGCTATCCTTCATAGCCTGAGGTTTTACTTGCTCTCCCAAGTACATATTCCAGAGCCACAGTATGCCCAAACATGAGCAAGTCTGCGTCTCTTCGCGGACTGCTCGCTTAGCATTCAATCTATGTGAAGTGCCCACACAGATTTCAATCTTGTCTAGCCGATCTCAATCCAACCAGAATCTGGATCATTACCAAAGCAAGACACACCTGCCTGCGCAAGATGACTGAACTGGCAAAATCTGCCACGGAAAGGATATTGCGCATTTTCTGGCAACTCTACCTCGATCTGCCAAGCATAGGTCTCATTTGCACTGAGTACCTTTTCCTCCAACTCGACCACATTTCTCAACTCAAAAGAAGTATGGGATGCTCGGACCAAGTCCGGACGAAAATCCACTTCACCTTGGCGGTCATAGACGATATCTGCCTCTAGCACCTCTACTTCTTCTACTCCTTTTGTAATCACATAGACATCCTCGGCCTTCAAATCAGCATCACCAACTTTCACGGTGATTTCATACTCATAACCAAAAAACTCTTCACTTGCAGTGGCTGAAAGATAAACTTCGGCACCACCACCTGTGAGTGTGTTTTTCACTGACTTTAATTTATCTAAGAAACCCATGTTGTCCTCACAGCAAGGATTGGCAAACGAACAGTGGCCAGAGAACTGAAAGTCCGACCATGTGGGGAGAGGATTCGAGCAAATTATTTTTTAGTTGGCTACGTGGTGTATGATCGAGTAGCCAAACTCCAATTGAATTGTGCTCCGCTAACTCAGGAGGTGGACTTTTTTTGTAGGGTGAGGTGGTATCCATCAATGGAAGAATACCACCTCTTTGGGGACTTTCGAAGAAAAGAGCCTTTAATCTACTGACAGTTGTAGATATTGAATTTCTGCTCTTTTGCAGAGAAATCTAAACCAGATAGCAAAACTGTGTTTGCTCCTAACTCTGCGGTCTTGTTGCGAACTAAAGCTACAACCTTCTGCTGCATTTTTCCGCTACCACTCAAATCAGTCAGGTCCTGAGCAGAGATGTCTGTATCAAGCTTTTGTTCTCCCATTGCAGTGCAATCACTGACTGCAGATTCAACAAAAACAACCTTAACGTTCTTACCCATTGCCGTTAGGTTTTCGTCAGAATCATCAGGAGTGAAGTCCATGCCAATGCTATCTGTGACACTTTTTTGCGCATCATCAGCAGCACTCTCTACACTCTGGCTAGCATCCGAGGCTGCTTGGTCAATGCTTCCCTGTAATTCATTTTTCTTACTGTCAAACATCTCCTGGATGGTTGAGCAAGAAGCTAGTAGTCCCCCACTTAAGATAATTGCGGCTAAGAACTGTTTTCGCATAATTCCCCTTTGACTTTTTAGGTTGGTTGACGTCAGTGCGACGCACATGTATTTGGAGGAACTACGAAAAAAAGACAAGCCTCATTGGCTCACTAATTTAAACCGGCAGAATAAAAAATTGAATCAATTGAATCTATTATTGAACTTCTTAACTCTGGAATCCATCAATCGGAACCAAACCGGTGGAAGCAATGCTAGAACGACCATCGCCCCATATCCATAGGGAAGCTGAGGTGCATTTTCACGATGATGCAATAGTTGATACGATCTTCGGGCATAGAGATGATGATCCGAATGCCGCTGCAATTGAAAAAGTAGCAAATTTGTCAGTAAAGCTGGTGAGTTCCAGGAATGAGCTTCTGTCACTGGTTCGTATCGACCATTGGGTAACTGTTTGCGCTGCAGTCCGTAGTGCTCGATATAGTTGACGATCTCCAGCAGTACAATCGCAACCAGGCTCTGGCCCAGGAAGCCCAAAGCCCCCCAAGGTCCGTAGTGTGAAGTGATCACAAACAGCATGAACAAAGAGAGTAAAGACCAGCCTAATAGTTCGTTCCGCCAGTGCCAAAAAGGGAGTCCTAGCTTCTGCAGTCTTTCTGATTCAAGTTTCCAGGCGCTTTGGAAATTGCGAATTATAGCCTGGGGAATTTGCTGATAGACACTGACTCCCATTGGAGCCGAGGAGGCATCTAATGGGGTCGCAACATATTGGTGATGTCCTCGTACATGTTCGATTTTGAAACTTCCATTGCAGACACTGGCCAGTAGAATTCCACCACAGGCTTGCTCAAATCTGGATTTGTGGTGCACCAGTTCATGACCGACCGTAATGCCAACTGTGCTCAACACCACTCCCATTGAAAATATCCAGCCCAGACTACCCCATAAGCCCAGACTACCATTCGCAAAAACACCCACACCCCAGAAAATCAGAGCCAACTGCAATGGCACAACTACGACCAGTAGTGCGCTATACCAGAGATTCTCTCCCGGAGAAAAAACTACGTCTCCTTCAGGATTGTTCAGATCGTTGCCCATCCAGCGATCTACAAGGGGAACCAATCCGAAGATGATCACCAAAGGCAACCAAGCGAAGATTTCCCAGCCGGTGTTTTCCATGCGATACCAGGCGCCAATGGGAAGTGCTAATGGTAGAAACCCCAGCAGAAATCCATAGCGTTTCCAGTGCATCCAATTTGGAGAATTCGTCAAGCTAGTCATCCAACCTCGATTGGTTTGGGGGAAAGAGTCTATGTAATTTCCTTTTGACTCCCTTTCCGGTCAAGGGTATGCATCTGTAATCAATTCGCATTATCATGGCAGGAATTCACTGCGGCTTCAATCGCCACCATCGGAAGGGGACGTGCCGAACCAACTCGAATCTCCCCCTGCCTCTGTCGTCTCGTGCTATTTTTTGCTCACAATCAATATGCACAGTTCTCAACTCGATGGAGAATTCAACCATGCACCTACCGTTTTACTCCAGTGCCAAGGCCTTCCTATCAATCTTAGTAGTTTTGCTCATTGGCGCTACTCTGTATGCCGTGGATTCAAAAGATCTGAAAAAGCTGAAGGAGGGGGAATGCCAAGGCTGTGATCTTAAATTTGCCCAACTCCAAGGACGCGAACTACTTGGGGTCAATCTGTTTGAAGCCAATCTTCAGAAGGCGAACCTTGTTGGCAGCAAATTAGCGGGTGCTAGACTTCTCTCGGCGAATCTAGTGGATGCAAAACTACGAGAAGCTTCACTGATTCATGCTCAACTAGTCGGTGCAGATTTAGAAGGAGCCGACTTGGATCGGGCAGACCTGTTTGAGGCCAATCTGGAAATTGCTAATCTACAGTGGGCCAACCTTGCTGGAGCCTCGTTGGAAAACGCTAATTTGGGTTTGGCCAATCTCTACAAGGCCAATCTTCAGGGAGCCGACCTGCGTGGTGCAAATCTAACTGGAGCAATGCTTGGTGAAGCAAACCTGAGCAACGCCAATTTGGAGGGCGCTCGCCTAATAGTAGTCAATCTAAGTCGTGCAAATCTAAAGGGGGCAAATCTCAAAGGCGTTAAGCTCCATGAAGCAATTCTCAGTGGAGCTGATCTGACCGATGCAGAAATGACTGACGCTCAGATCTGTGGAACCCGGATGCCAGCTGGGAATATGGTTCACAAGGATTGTTGAGTAGAAGACGGCGACCGCTTCTGAAATTATCAAAAACGATCGCTTGGAAGGTTAAAACCGAAGGAAGGGTTGGGCAACTTTAGTGATGCGTCTGGTGCTTGTGGATCTCAATCAGTTGTTCGACTCCATGCTCATGGAATAGCGCTCCCCGAAAATCGACATTGATGATGTAGTGATCGTTTGCTGTGTGATGGGAGCGCACCACTAATGCATGAATAGGTGAGCAGGCGACTAACTCCTCTGCATTGGCCTCCGAGGGAATGTAAAAAGTCATGCTGATTTTCGCATGTGGACTGCAGTGGCTGTTCGCAACCATCTTGCAACCTCCCATACTGATATCAAGCACCTTCACGACTCCCTCATTCTCATTATAGAGTAGTGTTGCTGGTAGCACGACGGGATAGCGTTTGTGATGCCTTCGACAGTCTCCTCGATAGTGCTTGCTATCAACAAATCTCACTTCATGGTTTTGCATCTTTTTTTCCTCTGACTATAGCTGTTTAATGGAGGCTGGTCGTACTGGTTAACTTTTCGCTATTTTGGGTCTTTACTTCAATTTCTGTTGAAGAGGTTGCCTCACAACCTCAGGATTGTTGGAGTTAAATTGTTATTTTTAACAATCTTGACAAGATAGCAGATATTCTTGCCATTGAATCAATAACTGAGTCAAGTAAATTCGCTCTCTTTGAATTGCTACCAAATTATTTTTGATCTGAATTTCAACGCAGTTCTTACTTCCGTAGAACAGAATTCACTACCGCAAATACGGGGGCAAACAAAACGGTTAGCAATCTAGTTCATGAGGTGGGATCATCGTGACCACCAGCCCGGAGTCGCGATAAATCTGAGGCAGGAACCAAGGTCTGATAAGCGAAGGCCTCCAACTGTTCAAGAATTTGCTTAGAAACCCTCACGCAGTAATGGGGATTTTTTGTCTCGATAGAAACCATGTCCGAGTTAGAACGCGTAATCCTCACATCCACGGTCTTCCCAAATTCCATTGAAACCTGATCAATCTCTACACTAGGTTGAGCGTCCTCATTGACGAACAGAGACTGCTCCTCCCACTGAATTTGTAGTGGATGCTTAATCTGTCGAGCTGTCCGTGCTGTAAATGCTAGAAAGCAGGGCAGACCCATCATAGACTCAATGACCAGCGAGGAAGCTCCTAATCCTTCGGGCAATTGTGCAAAATCCATCAGTGCTAATCCACAGCGCAACGGACAAAGTGGGTGATTGTTACCTTTCCAACATCGAGTAGCTGGTCTTGGAGCTTGCAGGTCATTCGACTGCATCAAGCTCAACATAAAATCTCCACCGGGCAAACCGAACTTGCTCAACCAAGCAGCAGCCCAGCCAATTTCCTCCGCATCACTCCAGCAATAACCAGCACCCCGAGCAGCCTTGACTACCAGTTGCTGGAGTTCAGACTGAGCAAACCAAAGGTCACTAGAAGTACAAAAATCCTCTGAGATTTGCTGATTTTCAGGAGACATCTGCATGGTTCAATTCATCTGGGTAAGGTTCCCCTTGAAACAAGCTGATTCGCACCCAGCGGTCAGAACGAGGATCGAAGCGAGTTGCTCCAAAAAAAGCTAGTTTGCTGCGTAAGAGATCGATAGGGAGCATCTCAGCAGAAATGAGATTGTCCTGAATTTCAGCAAAAGGATAATGAGCAGAGAGTTGAACCCGACGGACAATCGAACGAAACTCAGGACGCACCAATAACAGATGAGCCACTGGAATCCTTTCAGACCACTCTTTGAGCAAATCGCAGAGTTCAGCTACCTGGCGACCAATATCCAGAGGCTGTTCACATTCGGCACCAGGTTCGTTGTGTCGTTCACCAAGGCGAGGTTCCAGTTTTTCTTCTGACACATACCAAAAGCGGGCGCATTGTTCTGGTTGCTGATAATCTGTTCCTAACGCCCAGGCAAAGTGACTATGCAAATGTTTTCTCAACTCACCAATTGATTGACGGCCATCGACCTTGAAAGTTACTTCTTCATCTATGGCCATCTGATCTCCTAAATCATCAACCAACTCCCCATGTGGCTCCAATAACAGGGCCAGCAGTGCTTCCTGTGCTTCTATCGGCAGTTTGCGTTCACCCCATTGCCAGAGTACGTCCCATGGGTAGATTTGCGCTGTATCCCACTCTTCATGAACAAATGCCTGCAGTTGCCTCAAGCCTTCTCGCAGTTCTTTCAACTTGGCTACCTGCAGTGGGTGTTCACTCTGCCACTGCACTGCATTTTCCTGTGCTTCCCTGAGCGCTTCACAAAATTGATCAAGCGTTGCCGGAGCTAACTTGGGTTGGGAACGTACCCGAGCAAGCGCCTCTTCACGAGCTGCAAACCAATGATGAATCAGCACCGGATGACGTACTAGGAAGGGAGCCATGCCCAAACCAGTCGAGTTGCCCACTCCCAACAACCTGCGTAATGTAGGATCAAGCTTCACTGCCTGCACTCCTCCTTGCTCTGCTGCCAGATGCTCGACAAGATCCACCGTGAACGCTCGGGTCAGCCAGACAGAGAGCATCTCAGCTTGAAAAGGAGCCTGCATCTCGGGTCGACCTGCCAAATCACCCCGATCGGCTGCGCCAAACTTACCTGTCCCATAGACTGCCGTGGTACGCATTAGGTAACCCGTCTGCTCCAGACGACTACGCTCAGGCTGACGTCCCTGAGCTAACTCTTTCACCACATACTCAAAGAGTCGTACAGAACGATTAGCCCGACTCAGCGATAGCTCCTTCGCTGAAATACGTCCTGCTTCTTGAAGAGGAACATTGCGTTCTAACCGTTCGATATCAGCAGTGCTGGGAGTACCATCAAATAGAGTGAACGTGGCATCCCAAGCAGTTGCAATCACTCTATCTGAGCGCATCTCCTCTGGAAGATCATGAGCGAAGGCCACCAAGCTATAACAGCGTTCAGGGCCTTGCGCTCGGTAGACGGCGTGACCAACCCCTTGCTGGTTGATCTGCCAGACTGGACGGTCAAAGCTCCAATTTTCTTTCTTTAGGCGTCGCAGCAATTGGCGCAGAAAGGAGAGGCGTGTTGGGTGACTACAGCCCATGCGTGTAAGGCGCATCACCTGGCTGGGAGAGCGATAAAACCTGGCTGGAACTGTTTGCTCGATTGGCTTCACGTGACGTCCTCCGTTCTTGTAGAGAAGCTCTCCGCAAAAAACCTTGCCCAATTGTTCCCTAAAATACCGAAGACTTCCTCCTCAGCAAAACCTACCTCCCGCAAGCCCTCTGCCAAGCTGCCAAAAGCGCGATTATCTGGATACCATTCTGGCATCGGTGGGAACCCGGGGATCTTGGCACTTCCTTCACCGTAATCCAAGGATTTGGTCCAGCGTCCGTTGCGCATCCATTCCACAATCTCGTCCGGTTGATCCTGACAGAGATCCGAACCTATCCCTATCTGGGTCACTCCCATCAACTCAGCGGTCTGGGCCACCATCTCGCAGAAGGATCTTCTAGTACAGTTAGTCCCTTCTTTCAAATGATGCGGATAAAGTGAGAATCCAAGCATCCCACCAGATTCACCGAGAGAACGTAATACCTGATCGGACTTGTTACGCAGTGCCGGATGCCAAAAGGTTGGGTTAGCGTGCGTAATGGCGATTGGTCGACTAGAAAGTTCAATCGCTTCCAGAGTTGAGCGCTCTGCAGAGTGACTCATGTCGATCACCAAACCCACCCTGTTCATTTCCTTGATTACTTCACGTCCCATCCGCGTCAAACCAGGATCTTCCTGCTCATAGCAACCGGTCGCCAGCAGTGACTGGTTATTATAACTGAGCTGCATGAAGCGCAGACCCAAGCGATGAAGAATCTCCACTAGACCGATGTCGTCTTCCATGCAACTGGGATTCTGTGATCCAAAGAAGATCGCTGTTCGATTAGTCTGTTGGGCCTTCTCCAAGTCACTGGCGTCAAATCCCTGGAAAATCAAATCTGGGTAGCGCTCAAACCATCGATTCCACGCTTCCATCACCAGCACGGTTTCCCGAAAATTTTCGTGGTAGGTGATTGTCACGTGAATCCCATCTAGCCGGCCTTCGCGGAGTTGACGAAAGATCTTCTCGGACCAGTTGGCGTACTGCAGGGCATCAATGCGAAAGTTCATGCGTACCTTTTTTTGTCATCTACTAACAGGGTGTCTTATCAACAAAATGCAGGTGTAACAGGAATTTTCACCAAATACCACCCCTTGTCCCACTCTGTACAAAGTCGTTTCAACAGTTTATTGATTGGAATCCATTGACGGTTATGCACTCCTCAGTCATCATCATGAAAAATAAACACAACTCATTTGAAAGACTCGTAAGATTCAAAGAGAAGGAGGTGCGCCAATGGTTGTCACCAAAAGTTGGCAATACAGAATTCGCCCAATGATCCTAAGTTGCTTTGGCATCATCAGTGTCAGTTTGGGAGCTTGCCAGAGCAGCTTCCTTCAACAACCCTTAGCTCTGGATCAAGACGATCTCGTGAAGCTGATGGAGAACAAAGACTGCCCAGGCTGTAACCTGGTTGGCGCCGATCTTAGTGGAATGAGTCTCGAAGGCAGTGACCTCAGTTTTTCCAATCTCCAAGGGGCTAGATTGCGTGGAACCGACCTACGCCGAGCACGACTGCGTGGAGCCAAGTTGACCGAGGCAGATTTCAGTGGGGCAGACCTATTGGACGCCAACCTGGAAGAGACAGATTTGGAAGGCGCTCAGCTGACCGGAGCCAATCTGCGTGGTGTAGAACTGTGGAACTCGAACCTTAGAAGCGCCAAGCTTCGAGGTACTTCTCTGGAGGAAGCAAGCTTGCGGGATACTCGCATGGAAGGAGCCGATCTCAGCGGAGCCGTCTTGTTTGAAGCTAATTTGGAGGAAGCAAATTTGACCGGAGTGAACCTCAACGCAGCGGACCTGCGAGGAGTCAAAATGCGGCGTACCAACCTGACCAACGTCAAGATGGAAGGAACCGATCTGAACTACGCAAAGCTCTGCGGAACAACTCTACCAAATGGTGAGATAACGGTTCGGGATTGCTGAAAAGAAAATCGGATGGGATTGGGGAAAATCTTTTTGAAGACTCCCCCTGGGGTAACACCAAAATCTCTCTTGCCTAGAGAAATCAGCGAGTTGGGCAACTATGGAAGGTCCATGCAATTAGCGTAGTACGTCGTCGTTGCGGGCCAATCACTGAAGACTCCGATCACTCCGACCTGCTGCGCGAGCACGTCTAACACCTTCATCACATCCCCATCATTGTTGATCGCTTCCTTCACCGTTTGATAGTACCAACCACCACCTCCATTCAACGGTCCGGAACGCTCCAGCGTCCAGGTGATCAACTCAATTCCTGCCTGCCGGGCCTGACGTGCATACGCTGAGGGCACAATTTCTCCACCGTCAAGATCAAGCAAAGCATAAATTGGTGGGGCCAGAATACGTACTCCCTGCTCTGCTAACTCCTGCATATCCTCAAGCGACGAACGAAAGCTGGGACGATAAGTCCGACCATCGAGATAGACCGCCTGCTTACCAAACTCTGGCTCCTGCTCAATCCAGTAGAGGACATCATCCAGACTGAAGGACTGAGGGAACACATCACTCGGTGCGACCCCAGCAGCTTTGTATTCCTCAATCAGCTTTTGGGCATAATCCTGCTGGCTGAACTCACCTTCGTAGGGCATCTCCTCCTTGGCTGACTTCAACTCTGGGGTGAACTTCACACCAAGCTCCTTGAACAGTGTGATACTCTCTGCATGGGTCATCAAGGTACCACGAGTTGCGTAGAGGTCTGTACGCCAGTTGGCGGTTCCTCCCATGTATTCTTCAGGAGTAGTCGCAAACGGATTGGCTGCATCCATCTTTCCTTGTAGGCGCTTAAATTCAGCCAACGTTAAATCAGAGGTACGGCACTCTACCTTGGCTTTCTTGCCGCTGGTTGGATCTCCCGGTTCGAAAGGCACTGAACACTTGGCCGCTAGATCAGGATGGGCCAAGATGTCGGTGGTCGTATGCAAATCTGCTTGTGAATGTCGACAGACCAACTGGCGATCCTTGGTGAAGGTCACATCACATTCTATAACACCAGCACCCATCCGTGCTGCTGCCAAATAGGATTCACGCGTGTGCTCGGGAAACTGCAAAGCAGCTCCCCGATGGCCAATGGAGAAAGCTCGCTTGCTAACCGGTTTCCCTGTGCATTGACTCAATTTCTCTTTCAATGGACCCTCGTCCATATCCTCCACCAAGAAGAAGGGGCGGGGCCCAAGGTGAATCGACTCAACTGCCAGCAACTCGACCGCGCCGAAACAGATCCAAAAACACATCATCAACTTTAGTCTTTGTTTCATCGGACACTCCTCAATAGACCGGAAAGAGAATGCAATATTTTTGAAAGTCAATCAGGGTAAGCGTAAATAGCCAAATTCACAAATTTCTGACGAATTCTGCTGCTCAATTTCTATCCGAGCAACTGTGAAGCTTTTTCAGCTATCCATCTTGTTACGAAGATAAGATTACTGAATTATCGTAGGTTTTTTCATTTTGTTTGTGTTGACGCATAGCATCTCATCATGCTCGACAATAAAACCATAGTAGGATATCAAAGGCTTCAATTGGCGATTTTCCTCAATTGTTTGTTACTACTCGAATGGAGTAGATGAAGGTTTGACATGTCAAAATCAACTCCTGATGAAGCAATCCATCCAACTAGAGACGAACTATGAGACGCAGAGGAGATCGCAGGCTTACAGATATCATTGTCGCCATTGAAAGAAGAAAAGCCGCAAGGCGTGATCTGGAGATTCAAAGACGAGCGATTGAGGATCGCCGCAAGCTGGAGATGAAGGTAGAGGAAGAAAGAAGACTGGCAGTACGTAGAGCAGAAGACATTGAAAAACTAAAGAGGGATAATCCGGAGTTCAATTTACCGTTGGAGAGTTGAGTTTGCCATTCGTTACGAAAAGCGTGCCTGAGCTTTTTGGTGGATGTCCACAGGATAGCTGCGGTCATTTGGGTAAATTTATGATGGGTCCCAGAGTTTTTAAAACAACAGGGAATTGTACTTTTTACTCATGCCCTGAAGAAAACTAATCAGACGGGCAAAGCAGAGAGGAAGTCAGCACTCCACGATGTTGACAGCGAGACCACCCCGGGCGGTCTCCTTGTACTTGGAATCCA
>VMBT01000364.1_pt1 | contig 30004 bp, 29 predicted proteins | sample 4404301 | NCBI WGS metagenome assembly VMBT01 (sample SAMN12238535, study PRJNA552566) | marine metagenome | isolation source: Coastal seawater | place: USA: coastal Georgia, Sapelo Island | collected 2008-08/2009-08
AAGAAGCATTAAAAATAGATATTGAAAAATTAGAAGATGAATGGAAAGATGTAAGCAATTACTCAACAGGAGATTCTCCAAAACTAATTCACGAAGAACCAGATGTTTCCATAAAGGTTGTTAGAGAACACTTAAATACAACTTTTAAAAAGGTTTTAATAGATAAAAAAGATCAATATGAAGAAATACAGGAGTATGTTTCTGTAACATCTCCAGAAATCAAAGAAATTGTTGAGATGTATCAAGACGAGATGCAATTATTTGAGAGATACCATATTGAAGATCAAATTAAAAAGGCTCTAGATAGAAAAGTATGGCTTCCATCTGGAGGACATTTGATTATTGACAGAACAGAGGCTCTGACTGTAATTGATGTAAATACAGGAAAATTTGTTGGTAAAAATAGCCTAGAAGAGACAGTTTATGAAAACAATCTAGAAGCGGCTGAAGAGATAGCACGACAACTTCGCTTAAGAGATATTGGCGGAATTATTGTAATTGATTTTATTGATATGGAGTCAACAAAAAAACAACAAAGTTTACTCTCTAGGTTTAAACAGGAGCTAGCTAAAGACAAGACTAGAACACAGGTTTTCGATGTTTCAAGACTTGGACTTGTTGAAATGACTAGAAAAAATGTTGCTGCTGGTTTAGTTGAAAGTTTTTCTGAAGAATGTGAACAATGCAATGGCCGTGGGTTAATTATTAATGATATTTTTTCAAATAAAAGCTTAGAAGAAGGCTTGATTGAAAACGAAGCTGTAGTAGAGTAATTGAGTTATGAGTAATTATGCAGTTATTGAAGTGGGAAGCTCTCAAGAAAGAGTAACCGTTGGTGATAAGATTACTGTCAATTCTGCTTTTAATGTACAAAAGATAACACCTATTCTTGTTAGTCCTAGAAAAGGACAATTAATTACAGACAGTACTGAATTGAAAAAATTTGAAGTTCAATTATCACTTGTTAAAGAAATAAAATCAAAAAAAATTAACATATTTCAATATAAAAATAAAACTGGAAACAGAAGAAGACTTGGTTATAGAGAAAACCAAAAAATTTTAGAAGTGACTGGTATAAACGGTTTCGATAGCTCAGAGGAGGAATAATGTCTAAAACTAAAGCTGGTGGGTCAACTAGAAACGGTAGAGATTCAGAGTCAAAACGACTTGGCACTAAAGTTTTTGACGGTGAAAAAATTTCTGCTGGTTCTATCATGGTAAGACAAAGAGGTACCAAAATTCATCCTGGTGAAAACGTTTCTAAAGGTGGAGATGATACTCTTTTTGCAAAAACCGATGGTGTTGTTAAGTTTTCTTCAAGAAATGGTCGTAAATTAGTTAATGTAATTCCTCAATGAACTCATGTTCGTTGATGAAATTAATCTAACAGTTCAATCTGGAGCTGGTGGATCAGGTGCAATCAGTTTTGGAAATCCTTCTTTAAAGACAAAACCTTCAGGTGGTTCTGGTGGAGATGGTGGCTCAGTTATTTTCAAAGTCGATTCAACCAAACGAGATTTATCGCACATACTGTCTAACAGTTCTCTTAAAGCAGGTAATGGTAGCGATGGAAATAAAAATTTACAGAATGGTAAAAAAGGTGAAGATTTAGTCATTCCTGTCCCTAAAGGTACTCAAATATTATTCAACAATGTTTTATATGCAGACTTACATTCAAATGATTCTGAATTCATATTTATAAATGGTTCAAAAGGGGGTAGAGGTAACTATGAATTGCAATCTAAAAGAATTCCCAATCCTACATTTGCAGAAAATGGTCAAAAAAGAAAGAAATACGATATAACAATTTCTTTTTCTATATATTCAGATTTAGCAATAATAGGCTTACCAAATGCTGGAAAAAGTACTTTAATTGGAAAACTCACCAACTCCAAAGCACAAGTTGCAAATTATGAATTTACAACTACCAGTCCAAATCTAGGTGTCATAAATGAATCAGAAGACAGACTAATTATATGTGATTTACCTGGAATCATAAAAGGTGCTGCAGATGGGATAGGAATGGGAAAGAAGATATTACGACATCTGAGAAATACCAAATTATTAATATATTTACTTGACCCAACAAATGCTACTTCTATTGAAGAACAGGATGAACTAATTTCTTCTGAGATTCTAACTTTTGATCCAAACCTTTCAAAACTACCGGTAATTAAAGTGTTGAATAAAAATGATATTGCTAAAAATATTGATAGTAATCATTTTTCAATTTCTTGCTTAACTCAAGAGGGTTTACCTAAACTCATTGATGTAATATCTGAAAAAATAGATAATTTAGAAAGAACGTATTCAGACTATGAAAGAATTACATTGCATGATGAAAAATATGAAATAATTGAGTCTGATGGTTCTTTTGTGTTTTCAGGTGATTTAATAGAGAAATTGTTTTCATTAAATGGGTCTAACGATAGTGTTTTAGAAGAAATTTTCTACAGATTTGAAACATCTAATCTTTCAAAGGAAGTTGAAAGTTTAGGTATTACAGATGGTGATACAATAGTTTTAGGAAATTTAGAATTTGAATATAAAAAATAGAAAAAATATTGTTATAAAAATTGGTACTAGTTCAATAACTAGAGATAACAAAATAAATAATGATGTAATAAATTCATTAGCAAAAGTTATTAGCGAGTTTCAAGATAAATATACTTTTACAATTGTTACATCTGGCGCTGTTGGCTTAGGTGCAAACATATTAAATTATGACACTCGTCCTTCAAATTTAAAAAAACTCCAGGTTGCTTCATCAGTTGGACAGATTGAATTAGTAAATGAGTACAAATCAGAATTTAGAAAATATGGATTAAATGTTGCTCAACTATTGCTTACAAAAAATTTGATTGATAATAGAGAGCAATTTGTAAATACAACTCAAGCTCTAAATCAGATTTTAGCTGAAAACATAGTTCCAGTAATTAATGAAAATGATGTGGTAGCTACAGAAGAATTAAAATATGGTGATAATGATCGACTTTCTGCAATAGTTTCTATAATACTCAATGCAAAAAAATTGATTTTAATTACTAATCAGGATGGTTTATTTGAATTTGATCCTAATAAGAGAAAAGATGCAAAAAAAATAGATTATATAGAATTTAATTCAGATAAGTTAAACGATTTAATTCCTGTATCTTCTTCTGGTGATGGTGTTGGTGGATTTTCAACAAAAATCATGGCTTCACAGATGGCAGGTTACTCTGGTGTACAAACTCAGATAATATCATGGTCAGAAGCAAACTTGAGAGATGCTATAAATGACAATCAAGTAGGAACACTCATAAAAGAATCTGACAAAAAAATTAAACTAAAAAAACTCTGGATTGTTTATGGAATGAAAGAAGCTTCAATTGTGGACATAGACAAAGGTGCTTATGATGCATTACATAAGAACTCTTCTTTACTTAGTAAAGGTGTGATTAAATACACTGAGTCTTTTAGTGAAGGGGAAGGACTTGCTGTGAGATTTGAAAATAATATTTTTGCTAAAGGCATTGCAAAATGTTCCAATGATAACATTAATGATTCAAGTGTATTAATTCACATCGATGATTTAATAATCTTATAAAATTTGTTTACTAAAAAAAATTGTTTAATTAACCTTTTTATATGCTTATAGACATTGGTAAAAATGCAAAAATAGCTGCTAAAGAAATAGCAACTTTATCTACAGATCAAAAAAACAGTGTCTTATTTGATATGTCTCAATCTTTATTAAAAAACAAAGATAAAATTTTATCTGCTAATTTAAATGATCTAACTAATTCAAAGGATTTAGAACTAAAGTCATCTCTAGTTGATCGTTTAACTTTAAATGATACGAGAATTGATGGTATGGCAGATGGTTTAAAAAAAATTATTAACTTACCTGATCCAGTTGGACAAGTAGTTAATAGCTGGACCACTCCAGAGGGTCTTAATATTGAAAAAGTACGATCTGCTTTTGGTGTTATTGGAGTAATTTACGAAGCAAGACCAAATGTCACAAGTGATGTATCTGGGTTATGTTTTAAATCTGGAAATGCAGCAATTTTGAGAGGCTCAAGCTATTGTGTTGATTCTAATGTTGCGATATTAGAAAGTTTAAGAGAAGCACTCTTGAAAAATAATATCAACGAATATTCAATACAATTAATTGAATCAAAAGATAGAGCAGACACTATTGAATTTATGAAAATGACAGAATATGTAGATTTAATTATTCCTAGAGGTGGAAAAAGTTTAATTTCTACTCTCGTAGAAAACTCAAAAGTTCCATTCATACTTGATGGTGATGGAAATGTACATTTATATATTCATGAAGACGCAAAAGAAGAATACATTTTAGATGTTGTGATAAATTCGAAAGTGCAAAGACCAGGAGTTTGTAATGCTCTTGAAACATTGATAATTCATAGGAATGTTTACCAAAAAATGGGAAATGAAATCATTAACGAATTACTTGCTCAAAATGTAGAACTATATGTTGATGAAGTGATTAAACAAGATTTTGACAAACTTGAGTTAGCTAATAATGAACATTATGAGACAGAGTTTCATGAGTTGAAATTAGCAGTCAGAACGGTAGATACTATAGATGAGGCTATTGAACACATTCAACAATATTCTTCAGGTCACACAGAAAGCATACTTACTGAATCAAGTGATGCAGCTGATAAATTTTCATCCAGCATTGACTCTTCTGTAATTTTTGTTAATGCTTCAACGAGATTTACTGATGGAGAAATGTTTGGATTTGGTGCTGAAATTGGTATCAGTACTCAAAAACTTCATGTTAGAGGTCCAATGGGACTGGAAGCACTAACAAATGAAAGATATATCGTTAAAGGCAAAGGAACTACTAGAAAGTAAAAAATGAATTTAGAAATAAAAGATTTTGAAGAGATAGGTTATTTCATAGAAGATGATTTGGTTGAAGTCGTTAATGCTGCATTATTTTTGAATAAACCAATATTGATAGAGGGACCAGCAGGTACTGGAAAAACTTTTTTAGCAAAGTCATTAGCAAAATTATTAAAGTTGAATTTAATTCGTCTCCAATGTCATGAAGGTATCGATGAAGAAAAAGCGTTATATGAGTGGAACTACAAAAAGCAACTGCTTTCAATTCAACAAAATAAAAATGAGAATGATTTATTTTCTAGAGAATTTCTCATTGAAAGACCTATCTTCAGATCTTTAAATTCAAATGAAAATTCTGTCTTTTTAATAGATGAAGTAGATAGAGCAGATGAAGAGTTTGAAGCTTTACTTTTAGAAATATTAGCTGAAAATCAAATAACTATACCTGAATTAGGTACGTTTAAAGCAGTAAGTCAGACACTTCCAATTTTAACTTCTAATGGTACAAGAGAGCTATCAGAAGCTCTTAGAAGAAGGTGTTTATATTATTATCTTGATTATCCAAATTTAGAAATAGAAAAAAAAGTTCTTATGAGCAACATTACTAATCTCAAAGAAGAGGATGCTATAAGGTATTCAAAGTTTAGTGCTTTTTTAAGAACCTTAGGTTTAAGTAAACCACCATCATTGATTGAAGTAGTAGAGTGGGTTAAATTTAATTTCTCAAACAAAGAACATAGTCTTACTAAAAATCTTGGTATTTTATTAAAAGACAGAGAAGATCAGCAGCTATATTTAGATAAAATTAAAGATCAAAATGAACTTACAAGTTGATGAAATAATTGAATTTTCTCAATATTGTAAAACAAAGAACTTTAATTTAATACCAACAAGAATTAGTTCAGTTATTTCTTTGAATAGTTCAAAAAAGTCAACAGTTCAAAAAGACCTACAGATGATGTATCTATTACTACCTACCTCAAAAGAGGAAAAAGAAAAATTAAAAGTACTTATCGAGAGCTATTTCAAAATTAACTTAGAAAATGATATTTATAATTCAGTTAATTTAAATGAATATTTAGATAATGACTTAAATAAGTTTTTTGATGAAGACAGTGAAAATAACATTGCCGAATTATCAGAATCAATAATAGAATCATTTGGCGAAATTGACTTCAGTAGACCAGTTTCTAATAATTATTGGCTTTCACAACTTCGAAATAGCGAAAGTTATAAAAATATGATTTTGCAATTTAATTTAAACTTTGCCAATAAATTAGATGAAATAATTAATGATCAAAATTTAAAAGATTTTCAATCGAAACTTGATAAAAATTTACTAGAAATGATTACAGAATTAAGAAATCAATTCAAAGATGCATATTTGCCCTCTGAACTAAGCAGTAAAGAAGATTTAGAAGAAAAAGATTTTTTATATACAGATAATGATGAAAGAAACAAATTACTCAAAGCTACAAAGGTTCTTGGAGCTCTATTTGCTAATAGATTTATAAGACACATTAAAAACTCAAATAAAGGAAATTTAAATTTTAGAAGAACAATTAGAAAATCACTAAAACATGGTGGAATTTTATTAGATATTATCAAAAAGCCAAAACTAAGAAAGAAGCCAAGGCTAGTTCTTTTTTGCGATATTAGCGGGTCTATGGCTCTCTATTCTTTGTTTGGTCTAACACTTTTATACGGAATTGTTCAAAAGTTTACCAGTGTGAAATGTTTTGTATTCATAGATGGTGCAACTGATATAACTAGCAAAATTAAAAATCTTGGTAAAAACAATGTTCAAGAGATTCTTAATAGTTGGAATGAATTTGTATTTAGTGATGGTCATTCAGACTATAGTAAAAGTTTTGAAATGCTAGTTAATGATAAAAGTATAACAACTGCAAATTCAAACACTTTAATTGTAATTGGTGATGCTAGAAATAATTACAGGACTATTGACCAAGATTTGATCAATAGAATTTCAAATAAATTTAATAATATCTATTGGATGAATCCGGAGAGGAAACAATATTGGAATACAGGGGATAGTCAGTTTTTTAAATTTGAAGAAATAATTACAAAATATGATGAGGTGAGAAATTTAAATCAATTAAATAGATTCATCAATAAAATTAAATTTAATAAGGTTTTGAAAACATGAAAATTGGAATTCTAGGAGGTACATTTGATCCTCCACATTTTGCTCATAAAGAAATTGCTGTAAGAGCTAAAACTCAGTTTGGCCTCAGTAAGGTTATTTTTATTCCAACTGGTAATCCTTGGCAAAAATCTCCAATATCAAATAGTGAACACAGATATAATATGACCAATCTATTGATTGAAGATACTAATGAGTTTGAAGTAAGCAGAATAGAATTAGACAGTAGTAGAGAAGCCTACACAGTTGACACCCTAAAAGAATTAAATTATGACTCTGAGAATTTATTTTTTATTTTAGGTGCTGACACTGCTTTAGGTATAAAGTCTTGGAAATCTTTTTTAGAGTTAGGTAATTTGTGCCAATTTTTAATTGCTCCAAGGCATGGGGTTGATAAAAATAAATTAGGTAAAGAGTTTCCTTTTGATTATTTAGAGATTGCTGGCCCAGAACTAGATATTAGTTCAACCAATGTTAGAGAACTTTTAATTGATGGTGAAAATTTAAATAAAAAAATACCAACAAATATTCTGGAATACATTCAAACTCATAGTCTTTATTAAGGTTTCCAAGTTTTTTTATATAGCAAAATTGCAATAGGAAAAATTTCTAATCTACCAATCACCATTAACAAACTTAGAATCGCTTTACTAACAGGATCTAAGAAAAAATAATTATTTGTAGGACCAAGTTCTTTTAAACCAGGACCAATATTATTAATTGCTGATGCGACAGAACTAAGAATTGCTTCAAAAGATAGAGGAATGTTTGCTATATTAGTTGAGATACTTATAGAAAATGTCCCAAGAACAAATATAGCTACAAATAAAATGAAAAAAGTTTGGACAGATTCTATCATTTTTTCAGGAAGAATAGATTTAGACATTCTAATTTTAAATATTGCATTTGGATAAAAAATCTTTCTAATTTCATTTCTAACAGATTTTAATAATGCAATAACACGTATAGTTTTGATGCCTCCTGCTGTAGAACCTGCCATACCTCCCAAAAACATTAATCCCAAAATAAATGATCTATAGTCAACATTCCACATTTCATAATCCAAATTCGTATATCCAGTTGTTGTGATAATTGTAAGAGCACTAAAAAAAGCATTGTTTATGGCTTCTGAAATAGTTGAACTTAGTTGGTAGGTTTTTGGTAGAAAGATAATAGAAGTAGAAGCAACTATAGAAAGGTAAAACTTGAATTCAGTACTTTTGTAAAATTCTGATATTGTCCCAGTTCTTATCGATTTAAGAAGCAATGTAAACGAAGTACCAGCTAAAAACATAAATATATTGAAAATTAAAATTGTTGATACTGGCAGACCAGTTATAGATGAGTTAAATGTACTGAACCCACCTGTTGATAGAGTTGTTAGAGCGTGGTTAAATGAATCAAAAAATGACATTCCTGAAATTAATAACAATATGGTTTGAAGACTTGTTAGTGAAAAATAGACGATCCACAAAAGCCTAGCAGTATCTTGAAACCTAGGAGTTAACCTATCAGCAGAAGGTCCTGGAGATTCTGCTTTAAATAGATTAATTCCACCAGAACCTAACAAAGGTAATACTGTAATTGTTAAAACAATAACTCCCATCCCTCCAATCCACTGAGTTGTAGATCTCCACATTAAGAGTGATTTATCTACAGCTTCAATATTTACTAAAATTGATGAACCTGTAGTTGTTAACCCTGAAACTGTTTCAAAAAAAATGTCAACATAACTTAGATTTATACCAGACAATATGTAAGGAATAGTCCCAAAAAAAGACATAAAAAACCAAGACAAGCCTACTGCGCCAAAACCCTGAATTGTACTTAATTGTCTATCAGGTGTTGATATTTTTTTTAATATGAATGACAGAATTAAAGTTAATAATAAAAGTACAATTAGTGAGATTCCAAAATCGTTGTTTTGGTAAATAAATGCAGTAATTATCGATGGAATTGTAGCGAAAGCTAACACTGGCAACAATCCACTTGTTATGAATATAAGAACTCTAAACATTAATTTTTAGCAAAATATTTCTTCAATTTTTTCTATTGACTCAGGCAATGTAAAAACAACCAACCTGTCTTTACTGGCAAATTTCCACGTACCAGAGGGTATAAATGTATTTTCTCTTCTTGTTACACCAGCAATTAAACAGTTTGCTGGAAGGTCTAAATCGTTAAGTGATTTATCAAGATATTCACAATTTTCAGAAAGAAGTATTTCTAGTGCTTCAACCTCTGAGTCTTCAAATGTTAGAGCTGATTTAACTTGATCTGATCTTACATCTTGAAGAATTGCATTAGCTGCAGTTATTCTGGTTGAAATCGTTGCTTGAATAGCTGTTTCTTTTAAAAGTTCTAGATAATCTATTTTGTTTACACGAGTAATAATTTCTGGAGCTCCGAGTGCTTTTCCAACAAGCGAACAAACTATGTTCTTGGAATCATCTTTACTTAAAGCTACTAAAGCTGTATGTTCATCCAAGCCAATATTTTCTAGATTTGCAGGATCTTTTGGATCATTATTAACAACAATTACATGAGAGTTATTTTCAGCTATTCGATTACAATCTTTTTCATTATCATCAATCACTACTATTTCATAGTCTTTATAAAGCCTCTCAGCAAGTAGTTCTGAAGATCTTGAAGCACCTACAATTATAACTTTTTTGATTTTTTCCTTTATTTCAACTCCTATTAATGAAGAAGCAGTTTGTGCATCTCCTGATTTAACTATTATCTTTACATGATCACCAACCTCTAATTTTGAATCACCATTAGCAATTGAAGAAACTCCTTCTCTTACATAAGCTGTAACTAACCAATTTTCTCTTCCACCAAACTCATGAATATTTGATAACTTGTCTTTTATTAATGGAGAGTCTTCAGTAATTACACCACCTACAGATAAAATTCTTCCGTTTCCAAACTCATGAATATCATAAATTCCAGCTCTGTCGAGAAGTTTTTGAATTTCATCACAGGCATTTATGGACGGATCAATAATTTGATCAATGTTTAAATCATCAAATTCATTTTTTAGTGAACTATCTTGAACTCTTGCAAAAGACTTTTTTGTGCCCATGTTTTTGGCAAGGTAACAAGATAACATATTTACATTCTCATCATTTGTAACTGCAATTATAAGATCAGCATTTTCTGCGCCTGCTTGTGTTAATGATGAAGGACTACCGCCATTTCCTTTTATAACCAAGGCATCTAAGGAATTTGTTAAATATTCAACTCTTTTTGGGTCTTCTTCGACTACGGTAATATCATGTTGCTCACTAGATAGCTTATTAGCTAAGAAACTGCCAACTTCACCAGCTCCAATGATGATTATTTTTTTCAATACGTCCTCAATCTAAGAATAGTGACTTTTGTGAAACATGGTAATATATTTATAAATGTCAGAAAATAACGATATTACAGTGTCACATAATTTTCATTTAGACGCTGTTGTTGATACTTTACTATCTCAAAAATTCACAGATATACATGTAGTTGATACAAGTTATGATGAGTACCATGACAATGTAATAATCTGTACAGCGACTTCTTCAGTACAGATGAAATCAACTATTAAAAAAATAAAAGAAAAGCTATTAGTAGGAGATGATTTAATTTACGAAGGCGAAAACTCTAGTTGGCTACTACTAAGCGTTAAAGGCATTCTCGTTCAAATTTTTACTAAAGAATCACGGGATTATTACAATATAGAAGATATTTATTTTGATAGTAAAATAATTTCTCGTTTTGCTTAAAGATTAAAGGGGCTGTAGCTCAGCTGGCAGAGCGCCTGCATGGCATGCAGGAGGTCAGGGGTTCAAATCCCCTCAGCTCCACAAAGTAAATGAATAGTAAATATATTAGAGATTTTATAAAAAATACAAAAGAACTTGCTGCATCTCAGTTTTTAATTGCATTAATTCTATTGATACAAGTAGCTATTGTTTCAAGAGGTCTAGGCACAGATGGCTACGGTAAGGCTGTTTTGATTACTTCATTAGCTGCAATTGTGTTTAGATCATTGCACGCCAGAAACAGTGATGTAACTATATTGTTGCTTAAACAAAATGGTAAGAAAGTTTTAATTAATTCGATTCTTTTTGATTTTTTGATTGGACTTTTTGGATTTTTAATTAGTTCACTATTTTTTCTCTCTAGTTTTAACAAATATTTTGGAGATTATGAATATGGTTTATATTTAGTCATTTTTTTGATATCAAGAGTATTTCAAACTTTTTCTGAAAGCGCGAAAGCATATTTGACTTTTTTGGGTGAATTTAAGCAATTTGCAATTGTTGAAACAACATCAAATATTTTAAGGTTTTTAATCTTAGCTATTTTGTTTTTTCAAAATCCTACAATTAATAATTTTTTAATAGGGTATGCTTCATATGGTTTCGCATATGGTCTTTTTAGCATCTTGATATGTAAAAAAGATCTGAATTTCTCAAAATTATCATTAGTTGATATTAAAAATTTTTATAACTTATATAAAAAAGATTATTTAAAACAAAGATTTGACCAGATTGTTGGTATTTTGCCTCAACATTTTGATGTCATTATCCTAAGTGTTTTCACAGATTACTCAACAGTTGGAACTTTTAGAATAGCAAAAAGGTTAGTGGAGCCAGTAAATTATTTAATTTCTGTTTTTAACCCTGTCGTACAAAACAATCTTTCAAATAATTTACAAAACGACACTAAAAAATTAGTTTTTAAAATAACACTCCCCATAACAAGCTTTTTAGTAACCGGTTATATATTTTTTGGAAGAAAAATTATTGAAATTATTGCAGGTACTGAATTTTTAAATTCTTATGATGATTTATTAATTCTATTGATTGGCTATATGGTTTATTTTAATTTATTTTGGACAAGACAAGTTTTATTATTTAACAGTCTTATTCAGTATCACGCTTTAGCAAGAATTGTAAATACATTAACTTTTCTTACAGTCTCATGGTCTTTAGTACCATCAATTGGATCAAATGGATTAGCAATTGCTCTTTCTGTAGGTATGGTTATTCAAAAAATAATTGAATATATTTTTGTATCAAAAACCAAAAAAAAACCTTAAAAAAGTAATTAAATAATTAGGATTTAAGTAATGAAAGAAAAACTAAACTCTGAATTTTTTTCATTATTAGTTCTTTTTTCCTTAATTTTTCTCGATGCTTATTCAATATCAGGCATACCGTTACAGTGGGTAGGTTCTTTTCTTTTATTTATTTACTTTTTATCAAAAATACGCAGAAGTAATTTAAATTTAGGTTTGCAGTACTTATTTTTAGGTGCAATTTTTTTGTTGCCAGTTGTTTTCGAAATTTTTAGTAATCTAAATTTAATTTTTGAAGCTAGTTACTTTCTTAGAATACTTTCTTTTATATCTTTTTTTCTATTGTTTTATTCAGGATCTAATTTTTTTGAAAATGATGAAAACATTGAAACTACTATAGAGGTTTTTAATGTTTTGCTTTTAATATTTTCTTGCTTAGCAATTTACTTTTTTACAGCACAAATCTTTGACTTATATGAACCTTTTAGGTCTAGGTCAAATACCAATCTCTTAGGCAATTCTGATCAGGTGACATTTTGGCCATTTGAACCTCATAGAGCAATGGGAACGTTTAGAGAGCCAGTGCTGTTTGTTTCATATATTTTTCCACTCTACCTAGTAGCTTTATTCTCACAAAAAAATAATTTTTCAATTCTTTTGATTAGCTCAATAGCACTTGGCTTAACAAGAAGTGATTTAATTAGGGTGTCAATTTTGATAATTTTAATTTGTTATATACTTTTTAGAATCAAAAATATTAACTTTCGAATAGTTGCTTTGTTGTTAATTGCTTTATTTTTTAGTTTTATTTCAATTAATCAATGCACTATTAACCCCGCCAGTCCTGACTGTAAAGAGCTTTCACTATCAACCTCACAACCTTATACGAGTTTTAACGATGTCTCTGATATAGCAAATCTAGATGAAGATAGATCTAATAGCTTAAGTTTTTTTGTAGCTTTTAGCGATCAGATCTTTAGCGGAGGATTCCAGACAGTTTATAGCCAGTATCAAAATTTTGTTACTCAAGACATACAAAAAGAAATGTACTTAACTAATAGAACTCTTCCTAGATACTTAAATCAGAGATACAGTTCTGAAAATTTTGGCACAGGAAGATATTCAAGCTTATTTTATGTAAGAAATACACAAAATCTGTTTGTTAATTTAATTCTTTCGATTGGTCCTCCAGTTTTGTTAGCACTATTTAGTTACTTAATGTATTTATATTTAAAGTCTTCAAACAAATTCAATTTTTTTATTGTTTTTTTTGTATTTTTATTCTTTTTTATTAATCCCTTTGAAGAATTAAGTGCATATATGGGTTTTATCTTTGCTTTATTAGTTAAAATGTTTGCAGGAAGTAAAAATGAAACAAGTACATAACTTTCAACCAGGTCCATCAAAACTACCAAAAAGTGTTTTAGATTTAATCCAACCTTCAATTAATGAATATGAATCAACTGGAAAATCTATTTTAGAAATAGGCCATAGAAGTAATGAGTTTTTAGAGATCTTAGAGAAAATTGATGAAAACATGAAATCATTATTTGGTTTACCAGAAAATTTTCATTGTCTATTAATGCAGGGTGGTGCAACTTATCAAAACACTTTCATTTCAAATAACATAAAAGATGTACAAAACATAGGTTGTATTGTAACTGGAACATGGGGTCTTAAAACTTACGAAGATTTTTCTAAGGTGAGGAGTTTAGTTACTAAATATGAGTTTGATAGTCTTCATGAACTATTTGAGAATACAGACTTATTAAATCATGATTTTGTCCACCTAACTTCAAATGAAACTATAGAGGGAATTCAAATTAAAAATTTTAATGAAATTAAAAGTAATAATTTAATCATTGATATGTCTTCAGATATAGGTTCATATAAATTTAGTTTTGAAAATGTAAAATATATTTATGCTGGTGCTCAAAAAAATATGGGCATTCCTGGAGTTACAATTTGTTTTGTTAGCAACAATTTCATTAACGAGAATCAAAATCCCTCATACTTAAATCTAAATAAGTTGATTGAGAAAAAATCAAATTTAAATACTCCACCTACATTTTCTATATATGTATTAAAACTTATTACAGATTGGATGCTGGATATGGGAGGAATAGAATATTTTGAAAATAAATCTCTCGATCAGTCAAGAAAGATTTATGAAATACTTGAAAATAATGATTCTTTGTTAGATTTCAATACAGATGAAACCTTTAGGAGTTCTTCAAATGTTGTTTTTAGGTTTAAGAACAAAGACATTGATAAACATTTTTTGAATTCTGCAGAAGAAAATGGAATTATAGGTCTAAAAGGTCACAGAAGTGTAGGAGGAGTAAGAATTAGTTTATACAACAGTATTGATTATGAAACTTTTAATATACTTCAAAATTTTATGAATCAATATTTTAAGAGTATTTAATTGAAATTAACAAAATTAGAAAAGTATATTTTTGCAAAATTTCCAGTTACTGGGTATAAAATTTCATTAAAAAATTTTGATGACAATATAGATAAAATTTATCTTCATGAGGAAACATTAAAAGAAGTAAATTTTAATGAAGAAATAGACATAGCTTCTTTAGATCCAATCATTGCTACAGTTAGTCCAAATTTTTTAGTGAATGAAGACTCTAAAGAATTAGAAATAAATAATTTTTATTTATTAGATGGACACCACAGGGTTGAATATGCAAAAAGCAAAAAATTAATTCCACTTCTTAATTGTGTAATAGTTAATTACGATGACGTAATAATTAAACCATATGATTATGAAACAAACTTAGATTTAAGTGAATTTATAAGTATATTAAATGATAATAATTTTACAGAATCTCAAGAAGGAAGCTTTAATATCAAAATTAGCAATAAAATTTTTGTAAATAAAAACATTGTTAGTTATAAGCAACTGTATGAATTTAAAAGATTGTTACAAAATAAAAAAATAATCAATCCTGTTTTAAACAACCAATACATCAGCAACTTAATTGTGCAATTTGAAGCATTAGAAAAGAAAGAACTGTTGTCAATGGATTATCTGCTCCCTCCAAAATCCACCTGGATTGAGCCAAGGATTTAAATGAAAGTTTGTCATGTTATAAATTCTTTAAACAGGGGTGGTGCGGAATCTCATTTACTCGAGTTAATAAAAGCACAGCTTGATAAGGATATTTCAGTTACAGTTTTGGTAATTGGAAAAGACAATTCAGAAATATTTTCTATTGAAAATAATATTGTTGAATTAAATGTGCCAATTTTTAGATTAAAAGGCCCGAGAATGTTTAATTTAACTTCATATTTTAAAATGTATAATTACCTAATTTCATCTTCATTTGATATTATTCATTCACATCAACCAAGAAGTGATTTTATGGTTGGATTTCTTAAAGAAAAACTTTTTAAAAGAGGTATAAATTTTAAATGGATAGTTTCTATTCATGGAAAACATGACACGTATTTACCGAATTCAAGTACTAAAAATATAAAATTACTTTTTTTTAAAATAGTAAAAAAATTTTGGAAAAAAGCTGATGAAATTATTGTTATTTCTGAAGAAGTTAAAAATTGGTTTGAAAATCTTAATTTAGATAAAAAACCTAATGTAATAAGTTACTGGATGTCCAAAAAAAATATAAACAATCTAACTACAAAAGTTCCAACATTTGGTTACTTAGGTCGAATTAATCAAAATAAAGGTATAGAAGATTTATTAGAAGTATTTAATTCAATTGAAGATGAGTATGAACTTAAAATTGGGGGAGTTGGTGAAGAAAGTTATGTAAATAAAATTAAAAAAAATATTAACCAAAGTCAAAATAAAAAAATTGAATTTTTAGGTTATGTTGAAAATCAGGACAAATTCTTTCAAAAAATTGATTTTTTTGTATTTCCCTCATACTCGGAAGGCTTAGGTTTAGTATTGCTTGAAGCAATGAGTTATCAAAAAATTTGTATTACAAGAAATGTGCCACCTATGAATACATTTATTAACAATCATTCAGGATATTTATTTTCTGATAATAATGAATTAAGTGATGTAATTAAAATGTCTATTCAAAATTACAATAATTCTGAATTCTACAAAATGAAAATAAAAGAAATGACTAAAGTTTTAGATAGATATGATTTACAAAATTTATTTCCAAAATTATTAGAATTGTATAAAAAATGAAAGAATATTCTCATTTAGAAATTGAAAAGCATTGGCAAAAATTTTGGTTAGACAATAAAACCATTTCTTGCAATGTAGAAAGTTCAAGTAAAAAATTTTATAACCTTTGTATGTATCCCTATCCAAGTGGTGATCTTCATATGGGACACATAAGAAACTATACAATTGGTGACGTAATTACTCGGTTTAAATTAATGAACGGATATAACGTCTTATCTCCTATGGGATGGGACTCATTTGGATTACCAGCTGAAAATGCAGCAATAAAAACTGGAATTCATCCTAAAAAGTTTACAGAAGATCGGATTTCCAATATGACTGATCAAATTAAGCGTTTAGGTTCTCTTTATGATTGGGACAAGGAGTTAGCGGCCCATAATGTTGATTACTATAAGTGGACACAATTCATTTTTATTAAACTTTTTGAAAATGAACTAGCCTATAAAAATGATGCACCTGTTAACTGGTGCAACTCTTGTAATACAGTTCTTGCAAACGAACAAGTAATTGAAGGTGAGTGTGACAGGTGTGACTCTGTTGTTGAGCAGAAAAATTTGAATCAGTGGTTCTTTAAAATTTCAGAATATGCAGATGAATTACTTGATGGACTTAATGAAATAGGTGACTGGCCTGCAAATGTTAAAGCTATGCAAAAAAATTGGATTGGCAAGTCACAAGGCGCTGAATTTAATTTGAAAATTAAAGACTTGGAAGAATCAATTAAAGTATTTACAACAAGACCAGACACATTATTTGGTATGACGTTTGCAGTTATTTCTCCTGAACATCAACTTATTGATAAAATTACTACTCAGTCAGATAATTCTGAAATAATTATAGAATACGTCAATTCAGCAAAGTCTAAAACTGAGTTTGAAAGAATGTCTTTAACAAAGGAAAAAACTGGTGTAGATACTGGCTTGAAAGTTATCAATCCTGTTAATAATGAAGAAGTATCCTTATGGGTAGCTGATTATGTATTAACAAATTATGGAACTGGTGCAATCATGGCTGTTCCTGCTCATGATCAAAGAGATTATGATTTTGCAAAAAAATATGATATTGAGATAAAACAAGTAATTTCTGACAAAAGTCAATCTACAAATATTGACACTGAAGCATTTATTGATGAGGGGTATCTTATCAACTCAGGGAAGTTCGATGGATTAAAGTCACACACTACAGGTTCTGAAGAGGTTATTAAATTTTTAGTTGAAAACAATATCGGTGAAAAGAAAACTTTATTCAGATTAAGAGATTGGTTAATAAGCAGACAAAGATATTGGGGTTGTCCAATTCCAATAATTAATTGTGAAAAGTGTGGTTTAGTTCCGGAAAATATTGAATCTTTACCAGTTCTTCTTCCTGAAATTGATGATTATAAAAATTCAGAAGAGTCACCCTTAGCTAAAAGCACAGAGTTTTTGAATACCAAATGTCCAAAATGTAGTGAAGATGCAATTAGGGAAACTGACACAATGGATACATTTGTTGATTCATCTTGGTACTTTCTAAGATATATAGACTCTAAAAACAGCGAAAAGCCATTTGATTCAGATTTGGTTAATTCTTGGCTACCTGTAGACCAATATATTGGCGGAGTAGAACATGCAATTTTGCATTTACTGTATTCAAGATTTTTTGTTAAAGCGCTTAGAGATTTGGGTTATTTGAATTTTAATGAACCATTTACGAACCTGTTTTCACAAGGAATGATTAATTTTGGTGGTACCAAAATGTCTAAATCAAAGGGAAATATTGTAGACCCAGAATCATATTTTCAAACTCATGGAGCAGATGCATTAAGATTATATATTTTGTTTATGGCCCCACCAAGTGACGGTGTTGAATGGAATGATGGGGGAATTGAAGGTACAAAAAGATTTTTAAACAAGTATTGGGATAATCTATTACAACTAAATAGCCTAAAAGAAACTAAAACTGATAAAGAGGATGGATTGTTAAGAACACTTAACCAAACAGTAAAATCAGTAACCGAGCATTTTTCGAATTTTGAATTTAATACAGTAGTTTCAGATTTAATGAAATTAAATAATGAGTTATCTGAGTACCTTAAGAACTGCAATACTATATCTTTGTCTACAAAAAATCTAGTAATTAGCAAATTTACTAGGTTACTTCACCCACTTTCTCCACATATTTCAGCAGAAGTATTTAGCTCAATATTTGAAAAAGATATTACAAAAGAAAGTTGGCCTGAATTTGATGAAAATTATTTAACAAATCCAACATTTGAACTAGTTGTTCAATTAAATGGTAAAAAGAAATTTGCAATTGAAGTTTCTACAGGTATTACTCAAGATGAAGCTGAGAAGATATGTAAAGAAAATTTTGATCTTAATGCTGATGAGTATTCCAAAATAATTTTTATAAGAGATAAAATAATTAATTTTGTTGATTAATGATTGCTATTGTTACAGAAAAATTAATAAATAATTTAGATTTAATACCTTTTGACACTTCTAATACTGAAAAAATTACTATTGAAGAGCTAAATAAAAATACAGCACAATTATTTGAAAATACAACACAACAGTTCATTTACGATGAATTTTTTACAATTTCTAAAATTAGAAATTTAAACATACCATCCAAAAAAAATTTAATAATACAAATTAAGAAAAATAATCTTTCTAAATTAAATGAATTAAATGAAGAAGTAGATGTAGTTTATCCTTTAGAAGCTGAAAAATCTTTATATCCTTGGGATTTAACCAAAGTTTTTTACAATAAAAATTTAAAAATTACCGATAAACTAATAAATGAATTTTCTGGTGAATTGAAAAAATTTCAATTTTTTTTATTCTATTTTCAAAAAGAAATTTTAAGAATAAAACTTCTGAAAGAATTTGATAATACCGAGACCTCGTTAATTCTAAATGAAAAGGAAGACTTTAAGTACAAAGATGCTTCTAGTAAAGCAACAAAAATATCATTAGAGCAAATTGATCATATCCTTTTGATGATTTTCAAAATAGAAAAAATGTTAAATAAATATCCATATGAGCCTGAAAAAGCAAAAAGATTCTTTATCTCTTGTAAAAGAATATTACAGTTTTGAAATTTTAGATTTATTTCTATCTCTAAAGTTTTTAGTAATAATTCCTTTAGAGTGTGCAATGTCTAAAGTTTTCATTGCAATTTCTTTATTTTCAACTTTTTCATTTTCGACAGACTTAAGTACACCTTTAAGCTGAGTCTTAATTGACTTGTTTCTAATGTTTCTTTTTTTGTCTTGTCGTATTCTCTTTTTTTGTGATTTAATATTAGCCATGTAAAACCTTTCGGTATATAAGATATTAACTTAAAAGAGATGTTAGATAATAAAAATATAAGAAATATTTCAATTATTGCCCATGTAGATCATGGTAAATCAACATTAGCTGATAGATTAATTGAAATAGCTGGATTAATTGAACCTGGTAAACATAACGACCAAATCCTAGACAGTATGGACTTGGAGCGTGAAAAAGGAATAACAATTAAATCTCAGCCAATCAGACTAAAATTTGATGATTTAATAATAAATCTAATTGACACACCAGGACACGTAGATTTTTCATATGAAGTCTCACGAGCACTAATTGCATGCGACGGTGCTATATTACTTGTAGATGCTACTCAAGGAATTCAAGCACAAACATTTGCACATTCATATGCTGCAATTGAAGCTGGATTAGATATCATACCAGTTTTAAATAAAATAGATTCTATTGATGCTGATGTGAAATCAGTAAAAAAACAGATTTTTAACTTAATAGGGTCTAAAGAAGAAGAGATTTTTGAAATCTCTGCCAAAGATGGAATAGGAGTAGAGAATCTTTTAGATAATATTCCATCTTTAATTTCACCACCGGTTTCTAAAGCTGATAAAACCAATGCACTTATTTTTGATTCATTTTTTGATTCATATAGAGGTGTTGTTGCGTCAGTCAGAGTTTTTGGAAAAAGTATTGGATCTAATCAAAAATTAAAGTTAGTAAATTCAAAATATGAATTCGAACCAACTGAAATTGGTTATTTTGATCTTGGATTTAACAAAACAGATGTTTTAAATGTTGGAGAGGTTGGTTATATTATTACAGGAGCTAAAGATCTTTCTCAAATAAGAGTAGGCGATACTTTGGTTGAAGCAGCTGATGAAAATCCTATTATTGTATCTGGCTATAAAGAACCTCAACCAACAGTTTTTTCAAGTATTTTTCCAGCTGACTCAGATGATTATGCAAAATTAAGAGACTCACTAGATAAATATGTGTTAAATGATGCAAGTTTTTTTTACGAACCAGAAACCTCGTCCGCTTTTGGCTTTGGTTTCCGCTGTGGCTTTCTAGGCTTACTTCATTTAGAAATAGTAGTTGAAAGACTTGAGAGAGAGTTTGGACTATCCCTAATTGTCACGCCACCTTCTGTTGAATTTCAATTAATAAGAAATAATGGCGAAAAAATTTTAATTCGAAATCCAAATGAATTAGAAAAATACACTGACATTAAGTCCATTCAAGAAAAATATTGTGAAGTTAATCTTCTTTTTCCAAAGGAATATTTAGGTTCAATTATGCAGTTATTGAATGAAAAAAGAGCAATTCAAAATAGCATGGAATACTTGAGCACAACAATGGTAAAAATCAGTTACAAGCTTCCTTTATTAGAATTAGTTTCAGGATTTTATGATCAGCTTAAATCTATATCTCAAGGTTTTGCAACATTAGATTACTCTATTTTAGAATTCGAAACTGGGAATTTAGTGAAGCTTGATATTTTAGTCAACGGACAAATAGTGGATTCGTTTAGTTCTATCTTATCTAAAGAAAATGCTGAATACATTGGTAGAGCGAGAGTTAAAAAATTATCAGAGTTAATTCCTAGACAGCAATTTGACATTCCTATACAAGCTGCAATTGGTTCAAGAATTATTGCTAGAGAAACCATCAAGGCTCTTCGCAAAGACGTAACAGCAAAACTTTATGGTGGTGATGTTACTAGAAAAAGGAAACTTTTAGAAAAACAAAAAGAAGGTAAAAAAAAGATGAGGCAAATTGGTAAGGTAAATGTTCCTAAAGAGGCCTTTAGAGAATTTCTTAAGCAATAATGTTTATTCCAACAATCTTTAATCCTGATATACATGAGAGTGATGAGCTAGTTGAAATTGGCGGTGATAAATTACATCATATAAAAAAAGTTTTAAGAAAAGAAAATGGTTCTGAATTGAAAGTTACAAATGGACAAGGTTTAATTTTGCAGGGTAAATTGCATAATAGAAATGTAGAAATTAGCTCTAAAAACATATATAACAGAACACTTAGCTACTCTATTTTTTTACCTCACTTAAGAGAAAGAAACAGGTTTAGATTTATGCTTGAGAAGCTTACAGAATTAAATTCTCATTACATATTCATTGGTTCAACTGAAAATTCTCAGAAAACAAATATAAAAGAAAACAATATATTTTCATGGCTTGTATCCGCAATAGAGCAATCGGGAACACCTTTTATTCCTGAAATAGAGTTTGTTCCTAGGTTAGATTTTGATAAATTTACAAATGGTCTTGATATTTCAGGCAAAACACTTTTAAAAAATAAAAAAGAACTTAAGAATATAGCAATAGGACCAGAAGGTGGATGGTCTAAGTCAGAGTTAGCCAACTTTAAATCATTAATAAGATTAACCGACAATTCTTTAAGAACCGAAACAGCAGCTATCACAGCAGCTTCTTTAATGTTGTAAACTAAATTATATGGAACAATCTATTTTTGAAAAAATATTAGTTGGTGAAATAAGATCTGAGATAATTTACGAGGATGACTTTGTATTTGCAATTAACGACATCAACCCTGTAGCAAGAATACATATATTGGTTATACCAAAGAAAAGAATTGATACATTAAATCAGATGAATGAAGAGGATACAACATTATTAGGTCATATGGTATTAGTAGCAAAAAATTTAGCTAAAGAACAAAAAATTGATGATACAGGATATAGAATTTTGATGAATACAAATTCTGATGCAGGACAAACTATATATCACATTCATTTGCATTTAATTGGTGGGGAAGAACTAAAGGGAATTTAGTGTTAAAAGAAAAAGAAATACCTTTAGGAACTGAACTAGTAAATATATTTGGGGTAAATGATCAAAATTTAAATTTTTTAAAATCTCAGTTTCCAAATTCAAAAATAAATCTTAGAGGTAACATTGTTTACCTAGAGGGTTCAAAAGAAGACATACAGAACGCAACCAGTATTATTGATGAGCTGCTCATCATGAGTTCACAAAATAAAAAAATTGATGTTGAGGATTTAGAACTTATGTTAAATTTTCAAACTAATAAAGAATCGTTGGATCAAAAAAATAATTATATAAATGTTTATCAAGACAAAATTATTAAATTAAAAAACTTAAGTCAGTTTAAATATATAGAAAACATCAACAAATCAGTTGTTACATTTGGTATAGGTCCTGCTGGAACAGGAAAAACTTTTTTAGCTGTAGCTAGTGCTGTTAAATTATACGACGAAGAAAAAGTAAAAAAAATTGTGCTTACAAGACCTGCTGTAGAGGCAGGAGAAAGACTGGGCTACCTTCCAGGGGATTTGTCTCAAAAGATTGACCCATACCTTGTTCCACTTTTTGATTCACTAGAATATTTTTTTGGTAATGAAAATTTACAATATTTAATTGAAAAAAGAGTTATTGAGATTGTCCCGTTAGCGTATATGAGAGGTCGTACTTTAAGTAATGCTTGCATTATCCTAGATGAGGCTCAAAATGCAACTGTTAGTCAAATTAAAATGTTTCTTACGAGAATTGGAGATGAATCCAAAATCATCATAACTGGAGACGAATCTCAAGTTGATTTGCAAAATAAAGAATTTTCAGGTCTCAAAAAAGTTAGGAAAAGTTTATCAAATATTGAAGAAATTTCTATTTCTCTTTTCGAAAATAAAGATATTGTAAGAAATAAGATAGTCTCTAAAATATTAGAGGTATTTCCAGAAAAATGAACAGTTTATATATTCAGCATATTAGGAAAATATTTTACCTAATTGTATTTGCAGCAGGTGTTTGGTTTGTATCATTTACTATTTTTCCTGAAAACCAGATAGTAAAAATAGAAATTGGTGATAGATCACCAGCAAATTTTTCAGCTCCTAGATATTTAACTGTTGTAGACGAACAAGCTACAAATGATCTTAAGGATGCAGCAGCAGCTTCAGTTCCACCTGTTTATACAATAGATACTTCAATCAATATTGGTGTGATAGACGGAATAACAGAGATGTTTTTGACAGTTATTAAATCAAGAACAGAAGAAAAGTTAGTTACTACTGAATCAGACAATCCAGAAGAAACTACTACTTCTGTCGAAGTAATTAATCTGTCTAAGATTGATCAAATCAATAAAGTGAGTTCATCAGTATTGTTTTCTACTATTTCTACATCATCAATTGAAGTGTTGGTAGAAATTTCTAGTTTGGATTTTAAAAACTCAACTAATTTTTTGACACAAATTGAGTTCGAATCAAAAAGTAAAGCTAACGAATTTCTTTCAAATGGTGTTAATAGTGAAAACTTAAATCAAATAAGACAGTCTATAGTTTCTAATCCTCCTCCTTTAAATTTATCCAGTGAGTTGTATGCATTAATACCAGAAGCAAGAATCAGATCCTTAGTAGCCGAAATAATAGCTGAGAATTTAATTGCAAATCAAAAACTTGAAGAGGAATTGTGGTCTGAACAAAGAGAAAAAGCATCTGAAAGCATTAATCCAGTAATAGTACAGTTTTTTAAAGATGAAAGTATCGTTAGTGAAGGTCAAATAATTTCTCCAGTAATTTTTGATGCACTTAATGAATTTGGGTACTTATCAGGTGAGTCAAGAACAGTACAAACTTCAGCTATACCTATAATTTTTTCAGTCTTTTTAGTTTTATACGTATTGCTTTGGAGGTTAAGAGACTCTATTTGGAGAAATGATAACGAACTTTTGTTAATGCTAACTCTGATATTAATATCATCACTTTTCTTGAGGGGAGTCTCTTTTTATTCTCAAAATTCAAATTTAGATTTTATTCAGTATGCTTTACCAATTTCATTTGTTGGAATAATTTCAGTAACTTTATTAAATCTCAGAGCAACATTAATTTTATCTTTAAGCAGTTCTCTTTTAGCTTTAGCTGGAGGAGGTAATATTGGATTAGTCGCTCTTGGTGCTCTTGGGACTATAATACCAGCAATATTCCTTTCTGAAGATTCAGACAGGAACCAACTTAGAAGTAGAATTCTATATATTTCATTCACTCAACCACTCTTAGCTTTTGGTGTTTACTTCTTTTTAAGAGAGGATGAAAATTTAACTCAGATTTTAATAATATCTTTCCTTAGTGCTTTGTTTGCTAATTTAGCCGCACTTTCTTTTACAACGTACGTGGAAAATATTTTTAAGTTAGCATCTAGTTTCAAATTATCTGAATTAGCCGATAGGAATCATCCTGCTTTAAGGTACCTTGAAGAAAATGCACTTGGTACTTTTAACCACTCCCTTGTTGTAGGAACTTTAGCTGATCGAGCCGCAAATCAAATTGGAGCAAATAGTCAACTTGCCCGTGCTATGGCTTATTACCACGATCTTGGTAAAACAATAAATCCAACAATGTTTGTTGAAAATCAAATTGGATATGCAAATCCACATGACAGTCTTTTACCTACCGATTCCGCTCAAATTATTCAAAGTCATGTAGTGGAAGGTGTAAAGCTTGCTAAAAAATTTAAAATTCCAGAAATAGTATATCAAGGAATTAGGGAACATCATGGTGATTCAGTTATAAGATATTTTTATGAAAAAGAAAAAAAACTTAATCCTTTTGTGGTCAAACAAGACTTTAGACATTTAGGTGAAAAACCATCTTCAAAAGAGTCTGCTATTTTGATGTTTGCAGATTCATTAGAAGCAGCATGTAGAGCTATATTTCTTGCAGAGGATGCTGATAAAGAAAAGATAAAACAAGTAATAGATAATATATTCAATGAAAAAATTAATGATAACCAACTTGAAAATGCACCATTAACATTTAGAGAAATTTCAATTATTAAACAATCTTTTCAAGAAAGTTTAGAGGGTCTATATCATCAAAGAGTTTTATATCCTGAAATTTCTGAAGAAGAGTAGATTTGAAATTAATTTTTTCTGGATATTTTTATAAAAACGAGAAAGAAAAATTAACTTTTGCAAAAAATATTTTTTTAAATAAATTTCCAATTTCAAAAAACTTTATTGTTGGTTTTCATTCAGTAAATGAAGAAGAGTCAAAAAAGTTGAATTTTGATAGTTTTAATAAAAACAACCCAACCGATGTTATTACCTTACCTTTATACAATTCACTTCAAGACATTCAGAATCTAAATCAATCAAATGAAGAAGTTATTAGTGATATCTTTATATGTAGAAAAATAATTAAATCTAATTCTTTGAGTTATGGAAAAAATTTAATTGAAGAAATGCAGTTAATACTAATTCATGGTTTACTTCACTCAATAGGATACACTCATGATGAAGAGAAAAAATTAAGAACACTAGAAGAAACAATAATGAAAAAGGTTTGAGATGGTCGAAGAAAATAAACTCAATCATTTAGCTGTAATCATGGACGGTAATGGAAGATGGGCAATCAATCAAGATTTGCCTAGAACAGCTGGCCATGCTGCTGGTGAGCATTCATTGTCTAACACAATCGATTGGGCAATAGATAATAAAGTTGAATGGTTGACGGTATATGCTTTTTCTACAGAAAACTGGTTTAGATCAGATGAAGAAGTTGATTTTCTTATGTTTTTCAATAGAGACATTTTAATAAGACGTAGAGATGAATTTAATAGAAAAGGAGTAAAGTTTAGATTCTTAGGTGATCTTGAAGATGCAAAAATTCCAGATGAAAATAAAAAATTAATGAAAGAAACTGAAAGCTTAACAAGCAACAACGATACATTGAATTTAGTTTTTGCATTCAACTACGGTTCTCATAATGAAATACATAAAGCTATTTCAGATTTTCATAATAAAAATATTGGCAAAACTACTAATACCCAAAGTGTTGAAGAAAACTTTTATAGCTTTTTTCCCTTTCCAGAAATCCCTTTTCCCGATGCTCTTGTTAGAACTGCAGGTGAAAAAAGAATAAGTAATTTTTTGTTGTATCAACTTTCTTATTCAGAAATTATATTTATCGATGCTTTGTGGCCTGATGTAAATAAAGACATATTGGACGATGTCTTACTAGAATTTAAATCAAGGAATAGAACTTATGGAAGAAACAAATAAAGAAGTTTTTGAAAAAGTAGTAAAGATTGCACAATCTAGAGGGTTTGTTTTTAATGCTTCATCTATTTATGGAGGATTAAGAAGCTCATATGATTATGGACCACTTGGTGTATTACTTAAGAATAATATTTCTAATTATTGGTGGAAAGACATTAATAATGACAATGAAATAACAATTTACCCAGTTGATACTGCAATTATTCAAAGTTCTGAAGTATGGAAAGCTTCAGGTCACTTAGCTGAATTTTCAGATCCAATGGTTGATCATAAACCAACAGGTCAAAGGTTTAGAGCCGATCAAGTGCCAGATGATATAAATAAAGAAGATCTTACTGAACCTAGGCAATTTAATCTTATGTTTGAAACAAATATTGGCCCAGTTCAAAATGAAAATTCAACTGTTTACTTAAGACCAGAAACAGCTCAGGGTATATTTGTAAATTTTGAGAATGTTTTGAGGACAATGAGAGCAAAAGTGCCATTTGGAATTGCAAATATTGGAAAGTCATTTAGAAATGAAATAACACCAGGCCAATTTATATTTAGAACAAGAGAGTTTGAGCAAATGGAAATTGAGTTTTTTTGTAAACAGGAAGATCAAGGCGAATGGTTCGATTATTGGGTAAACAAGAGAATGGAATGGTATAAAAATATCGGTATTCCAGATTCAAGTCTTCGACTAAGAGAACATGAAAACAATGAATTAGCTCATTATGCATCTAAAACAGTTGATATTGAGTTTCTTTATCCTTGGGGATGGGGAGAGCTTGAAGGAATAGCAAATAGAGGAACTTTTGATTTATCTTCACATGAAAAAGAAAGCGGGAAAGACCTAACTTATTTTGATCCTTTATCAAATGAAAAAATAACACCAACAGTTATTGAGCCTGCTGGTGGATTAACGAGAACATTGTTTGCTCTATTGTGTTCTTCGTATGACGAAGAAGAGGTCAATGATTCTGTTCGAACTGTTTTTCGTTTTCAATTTAATATTGCTCCGATTCAAATTGGAATATTACCTCTGAGTAAAAAAGATGAGTTAATTGAAGTTTCTGAAAAGGTAAACACTTTGTTAAGAAGCAACTATCGTACAGAAATAGATATTACACAGTCTATTGGTAAACGGTATAGAAGACAAGATGAGATAGGTACTCCATATTGCATAACAATAGATTTCGAAACTCTAGAAGACAATTCTGTAACAATTAGAAATCGAGACTCTATGAATCAAGAAAGAGTTTCAATTGACAACCTCTTAAGTTATTTCATAGATCTCTAATGGCAATTGCTAGACATTCAATAGAAGATCTAAAAAAACGATCTAAGATAAGTGATTTTATATTATCTACTACTACGGGAAAACTAAGAGGAAGTAAGGGTATGGCTCTTTGTCCATTTCATGGTGAAAAAACCGCAAGTATGAGCTTTACAGACACAGAAAATTTATTCCACTGCTTTGGGTGCAAAGAGGGTGGTGACATATTCAAGTATGTTCAAGAGATTAATCATCTAGAATTTCAAGAAGCGATAGAATTTGTAGCGGAAAAATATGGTTTTAAGCTTTCTTACACTCAGACAAATGAAAATAGCGACTTTAAGAATTTTTATGAAAAAATTAATTTATTAAACGATTTTTTTATTGAATCTATGAAATCTTCGGATGCTGAAAAAGCAAAAAAATATCTTAGTACGAGAAAATTTGATTTATCAGATATTGAATACTTTTCAATCTCATTTATTAGTAGTGATGAAAGAAAATTTCAATCTTTTTGTAATGAAAATAATATAGACAAAAATGATCTTAAAAAATTAGGATTCATTAGTAGTAATGGAAATATGTTGTTTAAAAACAGAATATTATTTCCAATTTTAAATTTTAGAAATGAAGTAATCGCATTTGGTGGAAGATCTATTGATGATTTTGGCCCAAAATATTTAAACTCATCTGACTCAGTCTTATATAAAAAGAACAGAAATTTGTACTTTACGAAAGATTTTGTTTCTTCAGCAAAAAGGAAAGGTTATGTTTTTTTAGTGGAAGGATATTTCGATGTATTATCTCTAAATAAGCTTGGATACTCTAATTCGGTATCAACTTCTGGTACGGCTTTCACTTCTCAACAGTTGGAAGCTATTTCTAGATATACTGAAAAGCTTTTAATATGTTTTGATAATGACGAGGCAGGCTTAAAAGCTACTGAGAGAGTGCTTGAGATTAAAAATCAAGTTTCTAAACCAATAGAAATTCACTGTTTAGAACTTCCAGATGATTTCAAAGATATTGCTGATATTTACGAAAATCAGTCTGAAATCTTTGATGGTATTTTAAAAAATAATTTTGAAATTGTTGATTATTTAATAACTAAATTTTTAAACAACGATAATAATAAAAAAAATGTTTTTAAGTATTTTAAAAAACTTTCTGCAAATTTGAGCCCTCTCGAGGTCGACATAGCTTTAGATCTTTTGGCGGTGAAACTAAATATTGAAAAAGAGATATTAAAAAGAGAATTAGATTTTAATTTTACTTATGAGAAAAATGAGACAGATCTAAAGAAAACAAGTTCTATTTCTATTTTTAAAGATATTGTTACATCCCAGATTATAAAAAACAACTTTACTTATTCAGACAAAGAAGAAGAAATTCTTAATTGTAATGACGATTATAGAAATTATATTGAAAGCCTTCGTGGAAATATTTCTGACGCTTCTAAATTTGATAATGTATCATATACTAACGAACAATATGATGAAGCAGTAATTAGACTTTTTATTCACTTCGCAGATCTAAAAATTGATAATTTAATAGATTTATTTGAAAAAAATAATGAAAAAGATTTTTCAATTCTAAAGCATGTAGAAGATCTAAAAAAGAAAAAAGAAATTTATCAGAATACTATTTGATTCATAGTATTATTAATTTGCTATCCGAGGTAGCTCAATTGGCAGAGCAGCGGACTGTTAATCCGTTGGTTGTGGGTTCAAGTCCCACCCTCGGAGCTATACATTGAAATTTTCACTATAATTAAAATAAATGGAGGAATAATGGACTATCTTGCAGTAGTAAAAGAAAGAGCAGAAGGTAAAGACCTAAGTGTACTTGGAGGCTCAGTAAAGTTTGTAGCTGATGAGCATATTGTTTTCATTGATGGAAACAGCGGAGAAATTTCGTCAGATGATAACGAAGCAACTTGCACTGTTTCAACTGATACAGAAACAATGCAAGCAATTATGGACGGATCTTCTAGTCCTCAGGCAGCTTTTATGACAGGAAAGTTAAAAGTTGCTGGTGATATGAGCTTAGCTTTAAAAGTACAATCAATAATTTCATAAAAACAGGGCCTGTAGCTCAGTTGGTTAGAGCAACGGACTCATAATCCGTCGGTCGCAGG
>VMBT01000365.1_pt1 | contig 29993 bp, 16 predicted proteins | sample 4404301 | NCBI WGS metagenome assembly VMBT01 (sample SAMN12238535, study PRJNA552566) | marine metagenome | isolation source: Coastal seawater | place: USA: coastal Georgia, Sapelo Island | collected 2008-08/2009-08
ATACCTGCAGCAGCAAAGCACTGCGGTATGACTCAGAAGGAAATGAAAATGACCTTCCAAGAGTATCTCAAGTATCATCCACCAACTTACGAAATGGAATGATACAAGCACTTGACAATCTGAGGTTTGTGCCTTATAATTGTTAAGTGCCTTTTCGAGGGACTGTCGCCTATTGGTTAAGGCCCACTGCTTATAACGGTGTGAACTGGGTTCAATTCCCAGCAGTCCTACCAAACAAATGGGACGGTGGCGGAAGTGGTAGACGCACCAGACTTAAAATCTGTTGGGAGTATTCCCGTGGGGGTTCAAGTCCCCCTCGTCCTACTAGGGTTTTAGCACCCTAAATATTCAAAAGTAGAGAACTACTTATGAAATACCGAATTGATGCCAGATATGTATGGTACAATGAAGGTAAGCAAATAGTGCTTATGTACTTCATAAATCAAGTTCCTTTTACTTTTGACGAACTCCCTGATGAATGTATATTCGATGAGGAGTTAATTAAATTAGCAAATAACGAAAGACGATTTGAGGTTGATGATTTGTATAAAACTTCATCATATTTGATTGAAGAACAATGTCATCCAATGCTCTTTGAGTTGGAACTGGAAAATCCAGAAATGTTACCTGTTGATTAATATAGTAGACCATATAAATAAAACAAAAAGGACTACTATGTTAGGTAGATGCTCTTATTGCTTAAAAGAGTTTAAATACAATCCAGCAAATAAAACTGGAAAGTATTGCTCTAACATTTGTCAGCAGGAGTTTCAAAAGAAACAACGTATTGATGAATGGTTGTCAGGAGGTAAAAAACCTGGTAAAGTAGCGTTGAGAGAATATCTCACAGAAACACGCGGTTATAAATGTTCGTGCTGTGGGATTACTGAATGGAACAATAACCCAATCAGTTTAGAGGTTGACCATATTGATGGAAACCCCTATAATGATAGTCCTGACAATCTCAGGTTTATCTGCCCAAACTGTCATTCTCAAACTCCAACATATAGAGCAAAGAATAAAGGTAAAGGCAGAGTTCATAGACGTGAAAAAGCACGTCAAGACTATCATAGGCAAGCCCCTATAGCATAACGGTTACTGCATCCGCCTTGTAAGCGGAAGATTTTCGGTTCGATTCCGAATGGGGGCTTGAGTTCATTAAACTCCAAATGTCACTATTATCTCAAAAAGACCGTAAGAATGTCATCGAGGCATTAGACTTCTATCTGTTTAGCAAGGGGCAAGACTTTGGGGAAGAAAAAAGAGCAGAAATCAATGCCCTCCTTAACTGGGTCAAGTTGGAGCATAGCAAAAATGAGAATTAATCTTTGGTATTGTGCTGATATGAGTCTTTGGCGTTGGACTCTTACAGACAATCGTCGTCCAATATGTCGTCAAGAATCAGGACAACAACCAGATCTTCGTGTTGCTATGAATGATATTGCAAACACCGTAGAGTATATTTTAGAATCAACACAAATTAAGTAAAAATACCTAAATGAAATCCGATTTTATTATAGATAAAGTTGGTAAGAATGAGATTAAAGATCTTTTATATACTTACCATTATCTTAAAGACGAATCAAAAGATTTTAAATCGGGTTTCAACTATGGACTTTTTAAAAGAACTGAGTGGGAGTGCCCTCTTAACATTGGCGGGTCTCTTGGCGCTTGTATTTTTACTGGTCTCCCAGTTCCAGAAATTGCCAGAGGAGCATTTGGGTTAGAAAGAAATCAACAAGAAGGTTTATTTGAACTTTCTCGTCTTTGCATTCATCCAGATGTTCAGAAACAAGAACATAATATAACCTCTTGGTTTGTTAGTCGTTGCATTAAGAGGTTTCGTAAAGATGCAAATGTTCGTGCTATTCTTAGTTATGCTGACTCTAATCACCACTCTGGAGTTATATACAGAGCTTGTAATTTTACTTATTATGGGTTAACAGACCGTAAAAAAGATTTTTATTATGCCGATGGAACAAAGCATTCTAGAGGTCCCATAAAGGGATCTGAGGGTGAATGGAGAGATAGAAGTAGAAAACATAGGTACTTGATGGTATTTGATAAGGAACTCAAAAAACGCTTGACTTGGCAACCTCAAGTGTGGTAAAATGTAAAAGTCCGTGTGAAGGAAATGCACTTTATGTGCTGACCAAAACCTCCCTCTGGGAGGTTTTTTTATGTGATAAATAACTTATAACGGAACTATAAGTATTAATAAAAATGGGTCTCAGTCGTCTGGATAATTTTCTGAAGAGTACTCGTGGGGAAATTCTTTATGTTGATCCTTCAAGTATCGATTCAACGGATAGTATAGAAAACAAAGGCAACTCTTTAACTAGACCCTTTAAAACTATACAAAGAGCATTAATCGAATCTGCGAGATTCTCTTATCAAAGAGGAAAGGATAATGATAGATTTGGAAAAACAACCATTCTCCTCTATCCTGGTGAGCACATCATTGATAATAGACCAGGATGGATTCCAGATTCTTCTCTAGGAGTAAATCAATATCGCTTAAGAAATGGTACTTCTAGTGATGATTTTTCTCCTTTTGATGTCAATACAGATTTTAATATTACTTCCGAAAATAATGCACTTTATAAATTAAATTCAATTAACGGTGGAGTTATTATTCCAAGAGGAACTTCAATCGTAGGTTATGATCTTCGTAAGACTAAAATTCGTCCAAGATATGTTCCAAATCCAGATGATGTTGATGGTGCAAATATTGAAAGATCTGCCATTTTTAGAGTAACTGGTGCTTGTTACTTATGGCAATTTACTGTATTTGATGCAGATCCAAACACTCCTTGCTATATTGATTATACAACCAATACATTTTTCCCAAGATTTTCTCACCATAAACTAACTTGTTTTGAGTATGCAGATGGTGTCAATAAAGTAGCAATTAATGACGAATTTATTCAAAACTTCTCCACTGATAGAACGGATCTTGATATCTATTACGAGAAGATTGGTATTGCTTATGGAGAAACAAGTGATAGAGGTATTGAACCAGACTATCCTTCATCCGAAATTGATATTCAACCCAAAATTGATGAATTCCAGATTGTAGGATCTAGGGGAGAGGAAGTTGGAATTACAAGCATTAGAGCTGGTGACGGAATTTTAACTAGCGATACCATCACTGTTCAACTTTCAGATCCATTCCCAAATCTAGATATCAATTCACCAATTCAAATTCAGGGTGTTTCTGAAAATGGATATAATGGACAACAAGTCGTAAGTAAAGTTAATAGTGATACAGAAATTGAATATACTGTTCAGATTCCACCTCTTGTTCCCAATGTTCCAGCACCTGATGGTGCATCAGTAAGTCTTATCTTAGATACTGTAAACTCAGCATCTCCATACATCTTCAACTGTTCATTAAGATCTGTATATGGAATGAATGGTCTTCATGCAGATGGAGATAAAGCAGGTGGATTTAAGAGTATGGTTGTTGCTCAATTTACAGGAATTGGTCTACAAAAAGATAATAAAGCATTTGTTAAGTACAACAAGAATACTGGAGAATATGTTGATCAGTTAGCAACTGGAGACCAAAACATTTATTCAGATTCTCTTGCAAAGCATAAACCTTCATATGAAAGTGTTCATATCAAGTGTAGTAATAATGCATTTATTCAGGTAGTTTCCGTTTTTGCTATTGGATTTACCAGACATTTCTTAGCAGAGTCTGGTGGAGATCTATCGATCACCAACTCAAACTCAAACTTTGGTGCAAACTCATTAACAGCATCTGCATTTAGAAATGAAGCATTTTTAAGAGATGATGTTGGATATATTACACACATTATCCCACCAAGAGAAATTGAAGGTACTGAATTGTCTTTAGAATTTGATTCTATTGATGCAACTTTAAATACCGATGCTTCCAAACTTTATCTTTACAATAGAACTTTACAAGAAGTTGTTCCAAATTATATTATTGATGGATATAGAATAGGAGCAAAAGAAAATGATTATTTGAACTTAACTATTGATGGAACAACATATTCTGCTAAAATTGTAATTCCAGGAACTTCTATTTCAAAAGAAACAAGTACCAATATTTCAAGAAGTGGAAGTTTAAACAATATTACAGATAGCGTATTTATTTGCGATTCTGCTCACGGTCTAGAAAATGGTGAGAAAATAAGAATCATTAGTGAAAATGGATATTTACCTGATGGTGTTGAAAGTGACACGGTATATTATGCTATTACAGTCGGTAGTTTGATTTCCGGAAATAACCAGTTCAAACTTGCAAAGAGTTTCAACGATGCACAGAACGATAGATTCTTAAATGTAAATAATAGAGGTGGATTCTTAAAAGTTGTAAGTAGAGTTTCTGATAAAAAACCAGGAGATAAGCGTCATCCAATTCAATGGGATTCTTCAGGTTGGTATATAACAGTAGATTCTACTGATAATACAATAACACCACAATTAACTGGAACTGCTTCATCTAGAACTTTTATCAAAAGAACTTTAGATCCAAGAACTTTAGATGATACGATTTACAGATTGAGATATGTTATCCCATCATCATCTAATGTTACTTCAAGACCACCAACAGATGGATTTATTATCCAAGAATCAAATAAAACTACTGGTTCAACAGATAATGAAGTAACAAAATATCTTAGAGATTCTCTGAACCCAACAACTCTTCAGAATATCTCAGAATTAAGAAACTTCAGATTTATTTCTGGAGCATCTTGGAATCTTGGAGAAGCAACTATTAGAACAGAACTTCCTCATGATTTATTTGTTGGTTCCAGAGTTGAAATAAAAGGCATTGAAAGTTCAGAAAATACTGAAGGAACTGATAAAATTGGATTTAATGGAAATTTTGTTGTTAAAGAAGTTCTATCGAGAAGAACATTTAAGTATGATCTACTCAGCAATCCAGGAACATTTTTAAATAATGTTTCTAGAAGAGATAGAAACCTTCCAAGATTCTCTAAGAAGAGATATAATGAAATCTATTCAATTTACAACTCCGAAGAAATACAACAGTATATTAAAGGTGAACAAGATGGAATTTACCACTTAACAGTAACAAATTCTTCAAACTCTCCTTCATCCGCACCATTTAATACATTAAATATTAGTCAACCTATTTTAAATCTCTATCCAAGAACTAATAGAGACAATCCTTCTGCAGACCCAATAGCAGCAAAATCTTTTGCAGTTCCAAATCCAATAGGAAAGGTTGTTGTCAGCGAAGCTGAAAATAGTATTACAAAAGAAACCATTCAAAAATCTTTATTAGATTTTGGTAAAAATACGGAGCAAATTGACAATATTATTAGTATTGGTATTGCTGGAACTTATCACCAATTTAATACAGATCTTGAACATGGATTAAACAGAGCAATTAATGTTACTGTGGATTCACTTAATCCTGGTTCAAATTATGGAACTGGATTGGGAGTTTCTGAAACATTTTTCAATGCACAATTAATAAGTCAAACTGGATTTGGTTCTGAAGCATCAGCAAAAGTTATAATTAATGATCTTGGAAATCTAAGTTCCGTTCAGATTATGGATGGTGGAAGTGGATATCAAGTCGGTGATAGGTTAACTGTTGTTGGTATTGCAACTACAGGACTTTCTCATACTCCAGGAGTTGTTGAAGTTTCTAAAATTTATAATAATGCCGAAGATAACTTCCTCATTTCAGGAATTGTTGATCAAAATTATACGAAATACAATAGACTCTATAAAATTAATTCTATTACAGGATCTAAAACATTTGAAGCACATTCCGTAGGAACTATTTCAAATCCTGCAATTGGTGCTGGTATTGGAGAAACTGCAGCAGCATCAGCATCCTTGACAATGACTGGAAAATCATTGTCAATTATTGCTCTTTCATATGATTCATCTTCTGGTATTGCTACATATGCAACATCACAAGCTCATGGACTTAACAGAAACAATAAAGTTGTTATTTCTGGAGCAAATGATGATTTATTTAATGGTGATAAAATTGTCTTAACAACACCTCTAAAAACTACATTTTCAACTAATGTTGGAATTAAAACAACTGCAGTTACTACAGGTGTAATGAGATTAAATTATGATGGTCTTTCTTCAAGATCTGGAACAACATCATCCGAAAATGAAAATGTTTTTGGTAGAATGATATTTAATTATGGAAACGTAACAACATATCTTTCTTCTAGTATCAATGATTTAATTACTTCAACGACATTGACGGTTACTGATGTTTATGATTTAGAAATTGGAGATTTCTTATTGATAAACTCTGAGATTATGAGAGTTAAATCTACTATAACTTCAACAACTCAAATTGAAGTTGATAGAGCACTTCTTGGATCAATTGCTCAAAATCATTCATCCAATGATCTAATCAGAAAAATTAATGTTTTCCCAATTGAATTTAGAAGAAATTCAATTATCAGGGCAGGTGGACATACATTCGAATATCTTGGATTTGGACCAGGAAATTATTCATCAGCATTCCCAGAAAGACAGGATAGAGAACTTTCTTCGCAAGAAGAACTTCTTTCACAGTCTTCCAAATTTGGAGCAGGTGCAGTTATCTACACTGGAATGAATAATGATGGAGATTTTTATATTGGAAACAAAAAAATCTCCGCAACTGGAAAAGGAGAAACATTTGATACTCCAATACCATCAGTTACTGGTGAAGCAAATTCAAATGAAGCCGTTGAATATATTACTCCAGATATAGTTTCAGTAAGTAAATCAATTACAGTTGAAGGTGGAGCAGAGTCAGATAATATTTCCAAATTTAACGGTCCAGTAATCTTTAACCAAAAAGTAACTTCAAATTCTATAAATGGAATTGAAGCAAATAACATTCTTCTTCAGGGTGATGCAACAATTTCTAGAAAAGTTACTGTTGGTTTATCCACGCCAAGAACCGCAGGAAATCCTGGTGATATTGTATTTGATGCTTTCCCAAATGTTGGTGGTAACGTTGGATGGGTTTATACTTCCTCAGGAAACTGGGCAAGATTTGGTGGAATCAGTCTCAATGATAATAGTGATGTAGAATTCTTCGATCAAATTGTTGTTAATAATCCAACATATTCAGGAACTAATCCTTTAGTAATTGGAGAAGGTGCAAATCAATTTAGTGTAACAGGTGATGGAAGAGCTGGAATCGGAACAGATCCAAGTCTAGATACTAGTGTTGGATTAATTGTTAGAGGTAAGATTGTTGGTGATGGATCAGGTTTAACAGGAGTTTCTGATATTTGGGTTAGAGATTCTGTTGGTATTCACACCGATACTCCTGTTGGTCTTAATACAACTAGTGCACAAGACGGGTTTGCTTTATATACTGAAGGTGCTGCAAATATCAATGGTTCATTGAGAGTTTTTGAAATTATTGAAAAAGCACAAATTGATTCTCGCGTATTGGGAGGTACTGGAGGTCCAGTAAACATTTATCTCGCAGATAATAATGTTTATTACTTTACTCCAAATGCTACTGGAAATTGGACTTTGAATTTCCTAGGTGACAGCACAAAAACTCCAGCGACTGGATTATTCCTTGGAGGAACTGATGGATTCTTAAATGTGGGAGAATCGATGACTGTTGCTATTGTAACTAAACAAGGAGCAACTGCTTACTATAATAATATTATTACTATTGATAATCAAACTGTTACCCCATACTATTATGGTGGAGAGAATATTAATACTGGAAATGCAGGAACAGTTTCTGAAGCATCCATTGATGTTTATACATATGTTATTATAAGAAATGCCTCTGGTGGAACTATTGATCAACAATTTACAGTTCTTTATTCACAATCACAATATACGAGATAAGGAGATTTATAAATGAGTCCACTATTAGGTTCTTCTGGAGGTTCTTCTGAATACGCTTTTAGAGGAACATTGGATGATTGGCCAGTTGCTTTTGATGCAGATATAGCAGCACAAGATTTGACAAATGCAAATCCTGGAGACACTGTTACTGCATCATTAACTGTCCTTGGAATTAATTACAAGGCAAGAATAACTGTAGATCACCCAAACACTACCGTTTCAGTAAATGGTGGCACTCCAGTTGTTGCAAGACCTTCTGACCCAGAAGTATTTGTTAGAGATAATGATTCTATTTCAGTTATATATGAAATACCTAGAATAAACATTAATAGTTTTTCAACTTTATATGGAATTCCTATTGAGATTGGTAAAAGATCTGCTTCTTGGTTTATTGGAACTCGAGCCATTGATGACACTCCAGATTCATTTTCTTTTACAAATTTAGTTGATCAGGATCTTAATGTACCTAATACTTTAAGTAATACAGTAACAATTTCCGGATTAGAAAATGGATTTAGTTTTGATGTTCAAGTCGTAGGAACAGAATATTTAAAAAACGGAGTTACTTTTACTGGAATTACAACAATTGCAAATGGTGATGACCTACAAATTTCAGCAACAACTAGTCCAACTTTTAATACCACGCAAAGTTACACTGTTACTGTTGGTACTTTTAGTACAATTTGGAGTATAACAACAAGAAATGCTGATAATGCTGTTGATCCATTTACATTTGTTGATATAACAGATGCAAATCAATTAGGTGTTGCTTATACAACAAATAGAATTACAGTTACTGGAATTGATTCAGGTCCAACTATTGATCCACCAAATCCAGCAATAGATATAACAGCAGTTTCAGTTGGAATTAATGCATCTGCAGTTCCATTTAATGGTGCATACGAGATTAGAAAATCAAATGGAGATTTAAGATACATAGATCCTTTAGCACCAATAAGTGGTAGGTATTTCCAAAATAATATTATAGGAACTTATTCAACTACAAATTATGCATATCTAAATGATACAATTGAAGTTAGAATTCAAGCTCCTACTAGTTATAGTTCAACAAATGATTTAATTTTAGATATCAATGGAACCACTGATACATTTAGCGTTTCAACAAGACCAGCACCAATAGATTCTGTTCCAGATCCATTTACTTTTGCCGCAAAAACTGATCAGGATAGAGGATCTAATATTTTTAGTGATCCCATTACACTTTCAGGAATGAACCCTGGTGATAATGGATCAGCATCTATTACTGATGCCGCAGCAGGAATAGATCCAAGATTCCAAGTTGTTAGAGGTGGATCTATTGCCAAATCATATACGGCAGCAGAACCATTTAATGTTCAAAATGGTGATGAAATTACATTAAGAATGACTACACCAAATCCACCAGGTGGAAATGGTGCTGGTACTTATACCATGAATTTTGCCGTTTCTGGTATAGAAACTCCAGATACTCCAGGATCTGATACGGGATTTGATACAAATTCAAGTACTGTGGGGGCAAGTTGGTCTGTTGAAACAACTCCCAGAACTTGTCCAATTGATATCAATTATAATGGAGGAGGAACTTCATTTACAGATGTAACTTTGGCAACTCGAAATACTGATTATACGCAGATATTTACTGCAGATTCATTTGAACCCGATTGTGGTATGATTGCAACTTTAAGTGCAACTGGAACAGGAACTAATTATAATTTTACAGGATTGGGAAATCCAATAGTACCAATTACACCAACAAAAACACTTAATAATCTTACTCCAGGTGTACCTATTGAAATAACTGTTAGATCTGGTCCAAATTTCTTAGATGTAGTAACAGCAAGTGTTGAAATAAGTAATGCACAGATTGGAAACCCAGCAACTCCAGACAATTCTTTAACATCCGATACTTGGATTATCACAAATGAGGGTGATACTACTGACGCAACTTTAACTCTCAGCGCAAGTCCAACAACTGGAGAAGTAAATAGTGGCGTAACTCTTAGTTGGAACAGTACAAATCTTCGTACCACAAATCCATTTAGATCTGCTAGTTGGACTGCAGGACCTTTAGCAAATAATGGAAGTGCAAATGTAACACTTCCTGCTGCTGTTCCTCTTCCAAATCCACCAGGAGAAATAACATATACATTATCATTCTTTGCAAACCCAACTGCTGCTAACTATACATCTTTACCATTGGATGGAACTGAGAGATATGTTCAAGCAACTGCAACGGTTGCTGTTACTGATGATTTATCTGCCGTTTTTAGTCCAACTGATTTTACAAATGTTGTCGAAACAATTACATTAGCAGGAGGTCCAACTAGAGTTGCATCTAATGCGTTAACAGTTTCTGATATTACTGCTTCTATAACAGGAACTGTTAATGAACCAAATACACGTTCCAGTCTCAATGGAGGAACTTTTAGTAACACCGCCAAAGCATTATCAAATGGCAATACTATTAGTATAGATATTCTAAATAATGGCAACTATCTGGATGCAGGCGGAAACGCAGCAACTAGCACAGGTTCTATCACTTTTAATAATGGAAATGGAACTAAAACTTTTACAGTCACTGCAGCACAATGTGTATCACTAGTTAGTCCAGGGACATTATTTCCCTCTAACACTGACCCAAATAGGATTAGTTATAGAGAAACAATAGATCCAGTAAATTGGGGATCTGGTAGTGCATCTGGATATCTTTATATAAAACCAACTACTGATGCTGGAACTTTTGGTGATTATTGGCCGACAATACCTGGAAATCCTGCCGAAACCCCGTCATTTTCTGCCCTTGGCGTTACTCCATTAGTACCTGTTTCTTGGGCAGACATAATAAATGCAATATTTGCTCTCCACAATCAAGAGTTTTGGAGAGTATCTACAGACACAACTACTACAGATGCAGGATATTTTAGAAATCCAACTCTTCCCGAATTTGAGGCTTATTTGCAAAATCTTGGATTACTTTTAGTGCAAGCTAGAGTTGCTGGAGCTCCAATTCAAACCATACAAGAACTTACAGATAGAGTTATTACTAACGACGCAGGTCCAAGACCTGCTAATCAAGTTGCAACGGTAAGAACATTAAATGCACTTATACCACCAGGTGATCCACAAACTGGACAAGTACATAATAGTTGTAATATTGTACTACCAGTAACTCCTTAATAATCCTATTTGATAGTTTTATAAATACAAATAATAAGGATTGATGTTAGGGATAGGGAGTTTCTATGGCCATCGATAAGAATTTCGTCGTTAAAAATGGTCTTGAAGTTAATGATATTCTGTTACACGCTGACCCAGTAACAAACAAAATTGGTATAGGAACAGATATTCCGGAATATCTTTTGGATGTTCGAGAAATTCCTTTGCCAGGAATTGCAGCAACAACGGGAGTTTCAACTCAAACAGTTGCTTTTTTTAGAGGTAATGTTACCATTCAAGGTAATCTTGATGTTGCAGATGATGAGATCAATGTCAATTTTGCAGATTTAACCACACTGGTTGGTGAATCTGTAAGTTATAATATTGGTACAATAACCAATTTCACTTCAATAAATGCAGGAATTGATACTTTAACAGTTAAATCAATTAATGCTGGTCCTGGAATTGCATCAATACCATTAATTAAGTCTGGCATTTTAACAGTAACTGAAAAATTAGATCTTAGTGAAGGGGTTGGAGTTGGTTCAATAAAACCATATGCTGTAATTGATGATTTAAGAGGTCAAGAATTTAACTATGCTGAAGGTAATATATCAACGGCACGTATTAATGCTGGTTTTGCAACCAATTTTAATGTTGTAAGTTTTATTGCAACAACTGGATTTGCTAGTGAATTTGTTGTAACTAATAATTTAGCAATTACAACTGCAAATCCAGGATCTTTTGCTGTAATTGATGATCTTAGGGGATTTAATCTTGATTATGATCAAGGAACAATTGATAAACTTCAAGTTGCTATTGGCACAATTACCGTCGCATCTGGATCAACAGCTATATTTGATGATGGTCAGTTTGACACTGTAAATGTTGATATTACAGCAACAGTAAATGAAGTTAATGTCGCAATTGGTACAATTGCTAAAGCATTTGTTGATGAGTTGCATGTTGGAATTGCAACGGTTACAGACTCTATCTACATTCAAAAATTATATGATTCTGGTGATGGAACTCCTTTAGATCCTCCAGCATATGGCAACTTTGGTCAATATTTAAAATCAAAAGGTCCTGCAGGTGTAGAGTGGGAATCTTTTGGAGTTTTAAGAAATAGAGAAGTAATTACTACTGGAGCAGGTGATACTGAGTTTGCTTTCCAATATGATTTAAGTACTTTAGGAGATCCTCCAGGAATTGGAATCGGAACAAATCCTGAGGCATTATACTTAGACGTTTACTTAAATGGTGTTAAGTTAATTCAAGGTGTAGATTATATTGCTAATAATGGTATTGGAATAACTTTAACAACACCAACATCTTTAAATGATCAATTAGAATTAAATGCTCTTATTGATAATGATTTAATTCTAATTGATGGTGCAACAATTACTGTTAGTGAAAAGGGTGCAAGTCCTGGTATTTCTAGCTATATTGACTTTACGGACAACATGTTTGTTCTTGGTCAAGGTAGCAATGGTATTACGACAGTTGGTGTTGCATTAAGTGGAACTTATGATATTAGTGTTTTGGGAATTAGTTCCTTTGCAGACAAGACTTTCATCAATCCAATATCTATTGCAAATACATTCTATGCAGTAAATCTTACAGATGTTACTGACGGAATAAGCACTTACAAACAAACTTTTGCTGATTCAGATTCAAGTCCATTAATTTATTATCCATTAGGTTCACAGTTTGGTATTGGAGTTACCGTTGTTGATTCAAATCTAACTGTTTCTACAAGTGCACATATTGGAAATATTAGATTAACAACAGATAATGCCAGCGGTAAAGCAACAATAGAACCAGACAGATCATCTGTTTCTTTAGCGTCTACAGATAGAATTACGATTGGATCTTCTTTGACAGTAGAGAATGATTACTTTGGAAATGGCGATACTCTTGTAGGAATTGTAACTCAGATTGTTCCTGGAATTGGAGTTGATGTTTTTGGAACACAAGATTTAACAAGTGGACCAGGAAAAGGTATTGTTAAGATTGATGCATATCGTCCAATTGGAAAAACAATCTATGTTGCACAAACTGGTAATGATGATAATACTGGTTTAGCAGAAAACTATCCAAAGAGAACAATTAAAGCAGCAGCTGCAGCTGCATTAACTGGTGATACAATTAAAGTTTATCCTGGTGTTTATGTTGAAGAAAATCCAATTCTTCTTAAGAAAACAGTTTCTGTTGAAGGTACTGAATTAAGAAACTGTGTTGTAACTCCAAAGTTCCCGAATCAGGACTTATTCTTTGTTAATAATGGATGCCATATCACCGACTTAAGTTTCATTGGTCCAGATATGACCGATGGTGCTGCTATTGTTTCGTTTGAGCGTCTTTTAGGTGTTTCAACTGGAAGGTATTTTGATGCTGCGAGATTAATTAGATATAATTTGGACTATATTGCTCAAGAAGCAGTTGGTTTCTTGACTAGTGGATATAGTGGTTTTGCTGGAACTCATAGAGAACAGGATGCTGCAAGAACTTTAGATTTAAATCTAGACTTCATTGCCGAAGAAACTATCGGATATCTTTATACTGATTATACTGGAACAAATACTGTAGGAAATCCAACTGGAGCAGCTTTGACTACAGCAGGAGTTACTGTTGATTTAAATAATTTATTACCAACTGACACTTTAGAGACTTATATTAAGAGAAGTTGTAAAGATGATATTAAAGATATTGTTAGAACACTATCTAAAGATCTCAAAGCAGGAAGTAATAGAAATTCTATTGGTGCTGGTCTTTCCTATTATGATGCTGGAGGATCTCTGTTACACGTAACTGGAGTTGATGCTAATAATAATAGCATAAAATTTGCAACAATGGATGCAATCGAATATGCTGTTGGAATTGCAACATACATTATTGACAATGTTGATTATTCCACTCAACCAGGAATCACAACTTATAGTACATTAACTCAAGATTTTAGTTACACTCCAATAATTGTTGGTGGTGGATGTACTGATGTAAGAGAAAAAATTGTAAATAGAGCAGGAATTATAACATCAATTCTTGACAATTATTCAAATCTTGCAGGAATTACAACAATTTATGGTGTCAATATAGATTCCAGAGATTGTGCAGATGATGTTAAAGATATTTGGAAAGGTGTTTGTTTTGATATAACAAGAGGTGGAAATTCTAGATCTGTTGCTTCAGGAAAAGCATATTATGATGAAGATGGTAACTTACTACCAGGAATTCTCAAAAATCCAGAAGAACAAGCACAAACTATTGCAACTCTTCAGCACTCATTTAAAATTGCAAGATCTGTTATTAATAATGTAACTTGGGGGGGATTTGCTGCAGATCCAACTCAATTACCAATTGATGTTTTAGGTGCAGAATATGATAATGTAACTGGAATTACTACAATTACAACTGATGGACCTCATGGATTATCCGTAGATGATCCCACAAAGATCGTTGGATTGGCATGGACTTGTGCATATAGTCCACTTGTTCCAGTTGTGTTCCCAAGAGAATCTGATTTTGGAACTGTTTATCAAGTTCAATCTGTAGTTGGTTTAAATACATTTACATTTATTGGTGTAGCATCAACACTTCCACATACTTATAATAGTGGTGGAACTATCCAGAAACTTAAGAATTTCCAAAATGAATTCAGTCAAGTTAAAGATTTGGGAATTCAACCCGATCCAGCAACAGGATTCAATGAAAGTGTTGCATCTTGTCAAAATGTAGTTTCAGCAATACACTCTTGCATTGGAGTTGTAACATCAATTGTTCAAAATGGTTTTGCAGCATTCTCTGGATTTAGTACAACTTATCCAGGTAATGGTGGATTTGGATTTGATACAATAGCATTAGTTGATGATGCTGTATATAATAATTTAACTGGAATAGCAACAATTACTTCTCCAGGTTTTAATGTTAAGAAAGGAGATTTAATTGAAATTAGAGATTTATTATTCTCTTGTTCTTCTGGAGGAGCACCTTCAACTCAAAAGTTCCCATCAGGAAAATTTGGTTATGACTTTAATGTTGATAAAATCAATTCAGATGGATCATTTACAATTAACGTTGGAGTTTCAACTTTAGAGCACACTTATGAAGGTGGTGGATTTATTGTTGATAGATCAATTGGAGTTTCAACAGCATCTTATGAAGAATCTACAGGAATTACAACAATTACTGCACCTAATGCCAAGGTAAAGGTTGGTGATTTAGTAACTCTAAGAGATCTTGAATTTACTTGTCCAAGTGGTGCTGGAACAACTACAATATATCCAACTGGAAATGAAGGATTTGTATTCAGAGTTGAATCTATTACTGGCGGAGATGCTGATGGTTCAGATACATTTGCAGTAAGAGTTGGAACATCAACAATTCCACATAATTATAGTACTGGTGGTGTAATTTATCCACCATATTCTAAGGGTGTTGGACCAATCACACAGGGACCATATGTAAGAAACTGCACAAACTTCATTCCAAAGAGTATTGGAATGCTTGTTGACGGTGTGAATGCAGAACCTGGAGATAAGGATGACATTGGTGTTACCGGTGCAATGAGTGTTGACTCATACACTCAATATAATCAAGGTGGTATTGGAGTTTCAATTACCAATGGTGCATACTGCCAGTTAGTTTCTATCTTTACTATCTGTAATGACACTGCAATTTATACTGCAACTGGCGGACAGTGTGATATTACAAACTCCAACTCTTCATTCGGAAGATTAGGTCTTGTATCAGTTGGTGTTGGTGATAACACAAGTAAATCAGTTTACAGATATACTGGAAAGACGATTCTGAATAGTGATGGAAATGTTCCTGCTGCAGAGCAGGCAGAAATTACTGTTTCTGGAATTGGTTCATACAGACCTTATGATGGTCAGGCAATTTACTTCGGAGAACTTTATTCAACAGTTCAAAGAGTAGAAGTTACCGATGGTGGTAGTGGATATTTTGAAGATAATCCACCAGTGGTTACATTCAGTGATCCTACGGGTGAGAATGGAATTACTGCTGAAGGAATTGCTACAGTTGAAAATGGAAAAGTTGTTGCTGTTGATCTAGTTAGCACTGGAACACAGTACTTAACTCCACCAAGTGTTAGTTTCTCTGGTCCAGGTGTTGGAGCTACTGCAACTTCAATTATGACTCCAATTTATTATACGATTGAAAGTGCAACAAAACCAGATGCAGGTATCTCAACTATTGTATTAAACACAAATCTAAATAATACAGTTAGTGTTGGAACTACGGTTTACTTCTCTAGATTGAGTCTTCAGATTGCATCTTCACACTCCTTCGAATGGGTTGGTGCTGGTAATGATATTAATAGAGCAAAACCAGCACTGGGCGGTGTTGTTATTCAAGAGAATGAAGTTGTTAAAATTGATGGTGGTGAGATCGTATATACAAGTACGGACCAAGCAGGTAACTTCAAGATTGGTGATGGTGTAACAGTTAATCAATTGACTGGAACTGTTACAGGTAGAGCATTTAATCAAAGTTTGTTAAATACAGTAACTCCACTCATTATCGCATTAGGTAAGTAAAAATGGCAGCAGTAGCTCTTAATAAATTCCGAACAATTAGGGTAGGTGTCACCACAGAAATGGTTGGCATCTATACCTGCCCCATCGGTGTTGCATCAATTATTATTCTGGCACAAGTAACCAATATTGGTACTGGAGTATCAGAAGTTGTTCATACTGTTAGTGCAGTTCATTCTAGGAACACAAGTATTGATACAGGTGATTATAAGTTTGCTAACAATTTTCATGTTCCACCAAACGATAGTGCTGTTCTGATTCCCGATGGTAGATTGGCATTGGAAACAAACGATTCATTAAAAATTCAGGGCAGTGAGAATGGAGTTCTTGAACTTGTACTCAGTGTTCTGGAGACTGCTAAGCAATGACATTTAATAGAGAACTTTCAAAACTTGGTCAATACGTTGCGTTTACTACTACAACATCGTCACCAACAGATGTTGTAGTTTCATTTGGAACAACAGAATCTTCAACTTCATTATTTGTAGAAAAAGAATTACTTGACCATTTAGGATATGCAGGAACAACGGGAGATGTTTTAACATCAACTGGTGCTGGAGTTAGTTGGAGTAGTAGTGTTGGTGGTGGTGGAGTAAGTGTAACTATTTCAGACACTGCTCCAATTAGTCCTGTGGATGGAAATCTTTGGTGGAAAAGCAACACTGGTCGTTTAAACATTTATTATCAAGATACTGATAGTTCACAATGGGTTGAAGCTTCACCACCATTAGCACCAACAGCAGATCTTATAACTCAGTGGTATTTTGAAGGATTTTCTGGCATACCTGGTTCTGCATATGCATCGGGATCAGGAGCTGGATATTTGGGAGGAGGTACTGACGGTTTAAATTATGCCGGAAAATGGTGGGAATTGACTACAGCAAATGCAGGAGTAGGAACGGCACCTACTCCAGTTACTACTTTTCTTGCCCCACCATCAACTGATTATGACCCAACACTAACTGGTCTTACATTTGACCCCACAACAGCTAGATTTAGTGGATTTGCTCCAGGAAGATACGAGTTTCATATGGAGTATGAGGCAAAGCACGGTACTGGAAATGATAATATTATGGCAACTCAGGGATTTGAAACATCTACTAGTGCATATTCTAATAGTAGTTATTATGTGGTAAACGGTGCAACTGGAAATTCTATTCCTTGGACCGTACATCAAACTTTTGTCACCGCATTTGCTGATACAACTCCGGCAAACAACTGGATTAGTTACTATCTAAATGAAAATGTAACTGCTGCATATTGGCCAGCTCAGGCATTACTTACTATTAGAAAAATTGGTTGAAAATAAATAACACGGAAGGAGCAACTAAGAAATGGCAATTAATTTTCCCGCTACAGGTGGGCAACCAACTGATGGATCATTTACATATACTGCAGCAGGTATCACTTATTCTTGGAATGGTGAAAGTTGGACTTCTTTTGGTGGTGGAGGACCTCAAGGAATTCAGGGTATCCAAGGTATTCAAGGGACCACTGGTTCTGGCACTCAAGGAACTACTGGTTCTGTAGGTCTTCAAGGTACTCAAGGTTCTTCTGGAGGACCTCAAGGAACTCAGGGTATCCAAGGAACCACTGGATCCGTAGGTGTTCAAGGTACTCAAGGAACCACTGGATCTGGTACTCAAGGAACTGATGGATCCGTAGGTCTTCAAGGTATCCAAGGTCCTGCTGGTATTGGTACTGGTGGAGGATCTCAAGGAACTCAGGGTATCCAAGGAACCACTGGTTCTGGTACTCAGGGTATTCAAGGATCCACTGGAACCACTGGATCCGTAGGTCTTCAAGGTACTCAAGGTGCTGCTGGTATTGGTACTGGTGGAGGATCTCAAGGAACTCAGGGTATCCAAGGAACCACTGGATCCGTAGGTATTCAAGGAACTGATGGATCCGTAGGTCTTCAAGGTACTCAAGGTGCTGCTGGTATTGGTACTGGTGGAGGATCTCAAGGAACTCAGGGTATCCAAGGAACCATTGGTTCTGTAGGTGTTCAAGGTACTCAAGGAACCACTGGTTCTGGTACTCAAGGAACATCTGGTTCTATAGGTATTCAAGGTACTCAAGGCACTCAAGGTCCCGCTGGTGTTGGTACTGGTGCTTCTTCGGATAAAATTGCTGAAGGAAATACTGAAGCAGAAGTTGTTGATACTGGTTCTGATGGTCACTTTAAAGTAACTACGGAAGGTGTAGAAAAGTTCAGAGTAAGTTCTACCGGAAAAGTTGGAATTGGAACAACAAATCCAAATTCTTATAGTATTTTTGCAGACAATTTAGTTATATCTGGTTCTTCAAATGAAGGAATTACAATAAACAGCGGAATTTCTGGTAATATACAGTTTAACAGACCTACAGATCTACCTACTACTTGGCGAGGAAAAATATCATATAGTAATGTCGCAGATTCATTAACATTAACTACAAACACACTTACCAATGTCACAGGATTGACTATTGATAAAAATGGTAATGTTGGAGTTCAAACATTTCCAAATGGAATTGGAAATACATTTTCTAGTGAATTTAATGTGGATGGTAATGCTACTATTACTGGAAATGTAACTGCGGCACAATTTGTTGGAGATGGATCTGGACTGACAAATATCATTGGAGTTGGTTCTGGAGTAGTTGTTCAAGAAGAAGGTTCTCCTGTAGGAACTGCATCAACAATAAACTTTGTTGGATCTGGAGTTACTGCTACTTTATCTTCCGGAACTGCTACGATTTCAATTGCATCAGGTGGTGGAGGAGGATCTATTGCATCTAGAACAACAGCAACATCAACAATTTTAAACGCTGGGGTTGGATCAACATCGAATATAACTATAACTGGATATAAAACTTATGCTTTATTGAAGGCTGAAGTATCTAATCCTGCTTGGGTAACTCTTTATTGCGACACTTCAAGTAGGACAGCAGATTCATCTAGATTAATCACAGAAGATCCTGCTGCAGGGTCTGGAGTTATTGCCGAAGTTATTACCACAAGCACACCAGAAACTGTGTTATTTACCCCAACAACTATTGGATTTAATAATGATGGAACTCCATCATCAAACATATATGCTAAAGTTGTTAATAGATCAGGTATTGTAACATCAATTTCAGTTTCTCTAACGATTGTTCAATTAGAATCATAATCAATTATGAAAATAATTTTAGACATTGTTTTAGAAGAAAACGTTGATAAGCAGGAATTTATTGATAGTTTTGACCCAGATACTCAAGTATCACTTTTAAATATATTTCAAAATATTCCTAAGGTTATTGCAGTAAAAGTTGAAGAATCTTTTCTAGAAGAATTTAAACAAGATTCTAGAGTATTGGACATTAGCGAAAGACTACCAGCTTTTTCTGCTTCTCTTCCTGCAGTTGAAATAATGTCTAATAAGACTATAACTACTGTAGGGAATCCATTAAGTTCTTCCAATGGAGCTGACTATGCTCCATTGGATTTTTATTTGGCAACCAACCAAACATTAAATTTTTCTCAAATTACTAATCCCCAAAAAATTGGTAGATCAATTGGTAATGACGATTCAACTTTTTTATCTAGTGCATCATATTCTTCTAGATGGACTGGAAAAAATGTAGATATTGTTTCATTAGAAGTTGGCCCAGTTAATGCTTCATTAGCATCAACTCATGATACTCATCCAGATTTTGATGATCTTGATAATCCAGGAACAAGTAGAATTATTCCTATGGATTGGTCTGGACTAGAAAGTACCGATAATTCTCAAATATCTTCAAACTCTTGCTTATCTACACACGGTATGGGAGTTGTTAGTGCTGCGGCAGGAACTATTTGCGGATTTGCCAAAAAATCTAGTATTAGATTGGTATATCTAAATGGTAGTGAAGAGACTGTTTCTGGATCATCAACTGATGGTCCAATTGAAATTATTAATTCTATTATTGATTGGCATAATAATAAATCAAATAATCCAGAAACAGGTGTAAAAAATCCAACAATTTTAATTGGAGAATGGCAATATCTTTTAGACAGATATACCATATATCAAATTGATACAATTACAAATATTTCAGAATCTGGTACAGTAGTAGCAACTCGTCCAGGATCAAGTTGGGGGACAGATTTTACACCTTTTACATCAAGAAATATAATACCATTTAAAGTAAATACTCCAGATTCTGGTTTTCAATGGTGTATTGTTCTTCCAGTTCAAAGTAGATATCTTTCACTAAAAAATGCAATAGATTCTGTTTGGAATGCAGGAATAACTTTTATTAATGCCGCAGGAAATAATGGAGGTGTGTTTGAAAAATATGATGATGCACTTAATACGGTAGTTGGTTTAACAACAGGATCGACTGTATATACAATATCCAAAAACACAAATTCAGGTGTTAGTGGAATTAATTCAAGTACTAATTTTGCTACTGCAGGATATCCATTTTTAGCATATGGTCCACACGGAAATGAGAAAGCAATTGATGTGGGTGCAGCATACAATTCAGAAGCTCTTCCAGTTGTTGATGGATATACCAATAGAGGTCCTGGAATAGATATTTTTGGATATGGATCACAAACTTGGACTTCCTATCCTGTAGGAGATTATGCAGATGGTAAATGGGGATATTTTAGCGGAACAAGTTGTGCAACTCCAACAATAGTTGGAATAGCAGCTTGTATGATGGAAAGATACTTCTATTATAATGGAACTTGGCCAACTCCAGATGAAGTAAAGCAAATGGTAATTTCCAATGGAAAAAATGCATTAAAATCTTCAGACACTACCAATTGGAGTAGTGTTGGTTCTGCATCAGCGACTACATTTACAAGACAAGGAAATATTGGATTAAAAATTGATATAGGATCTTCCACTAATGGAGGTTTTCAATTAGAAGATCTCGCAGGATCAACTCAAAAGAGAGGATTCTTTGATCCGGATGATATTGAAGGAAATGTTTCTAAGCAAATTGGAAGAAGAAAACTTGGAGTTACTTATCCAAGAAAAACAACAAAGTTTAATGAGGTATTACCAGAAGAATATTAATAAAATTATAATAGATAAATAATGAAAATAAGAATAATATAATTCACTCTAGAGAAGTTAAATGGCGAAATTAAATTCTGGAAGAGTTATTAGAACTCCACAATCAGGAATAACATCGGATAGATACCAATTTCTTGGTCTAGAGCAAGCTGAGCCAAATTTGGGAGATCCATTAATTGGTCCTTCCTCAATTACAGCAAATCCAATTCCAGTTGGAACTCCTTACCAATTAATTGCTGTTGATGGTGCTGATGGACAAAGATTTTGGGCACAAGGAGTAGGAATAGGAACAACTCTTGGATATATTTCTGTTTATGATAATGGCATTTTACCAAATAATCAATTTAATGCAATCCATGGCATAAACTTTGTTGGTGGTGGAGTTACTGTTACAGTCCCAGCAATTGATGGACCAACTGCTGGTGTTGGTATTGCAACTGTTTTAATTGCTATTGATGAGTTATTAAACCAAGGACAACCTGGCCAAGTTATTACAAATAGTCCTACAGGATTTGCTACAGGAAATAGAAACCTTTTCTGGAATTATACGGATAATAGTTTAGGAATCAATACAACTATACCGACTTCAAATTTATATGTTGTAGGAACTGGTGAATTTTCGGGAATTGTAACTGCACCTATTTTTGAGGGAACTCTAATTGGTATTGCAACAACGGCACTAAATCTTGCAAATGCTGGAAATATTACTACAGGATTTTTAAGTACTGATAGATTTGATCCAACAGATTTCTACCCAATCACTGTTAAGGAAGCATTATTTGCACCAAAAACATCTGTTGCTGAAACTTCAACAAACGTAATTGGTGGTATTGGATCAATTACAAATCTCGTAGTTTCTGGAATATCATCTATTGTTGGAGTTGGAAGCACAGTAGGTTTTATTCTTGAAGGATATCTATCTAATGATGCTCAAGACATTAATAATGAAACATTTGGTTCTATTGGAACAACTGGTGATGTTTTAATGTCAACTTTTGATCCAGTTGCTAGAACTGGATATGGAGTTACTTGGGTTCCTGTAGAAGTTGCAGGACTTTTTGGTCGCCAAGGTGTCCAAGGTATTCAAGGTACTCAAGGATCTATCGGTTCTCAAGGACCTCAAGGTATTCAAGGTACTCAAGGTATTCAAGGATCTATTGGAGCTCAAGGTCCTCAAGGTATTCAAGGTTTCCAAGGTACAAGTGGTTTTGTAGGTTCTCAAGGACCTCAAGGTACTCAAGGACCTCAAGGTATTCAAGGTTTCCAAGGTACTATAGGACCTCAGGGTGCTCAAGGAAGTCAAGGAACTATAGGTTCTCAAGGTCCTCAAGGCATTCAAGGTTTCCAAGGTACAAGTGGAGTTGTTGGTGGTGCTGGACCTCAAGGACCTCAGGGTATTCAAGGACGTCAAGGTACTCAGGGAACTATTGGACCTCAAGGAACTACTGGAGATGTTGGTGCTTTAGGACCTCAAGGTACTCAAGGAACTATTGGACCTCAAGGACCTCAGGGTCTTCAAGGACGTCAAGGTACTCAGGGAGTTATTGGACCTCAAGGTGCTCAGGGTATTCAAGGAAATAGTGGAGAACTTGGTTCTCAAGGTACTATAGGACCTCAAGGTACTACTGGACCTCAAGGTCCCCAAGGTACTCAAGGTGTCCAAGGAGAAATAGGACCTCAAGGTTTCCAAGGTATTCAAGGACGTCAAGGTGTCCAAGGAGAAATAGGATCTCAAGGACCTCAGGGTCTTCAAGGACGTCAAGGTACTCAGGGAGTTATTGGACCTCAAGGTACTACTGGAACTCAAGGTCCCCAAGGTACTCAAGGAACTATAGGACCTCAAGGAACTATAGGACCTCAAGGAACTACAGGAAATCAAGGTACTACTGGAACTCAAGGTCCCCAAGGTGTTCAAGGAGATCTAGGTATTCAAGGAGAAACTGGACCTTTAGGTCCTCAAGGAACTACTGGATCTCTTGGACCTCAAGGTCCTCAAGGTCCTCAAGGTATTCAAGGTACATTTGGACCAGCAACAATTCCACAAAATCCTCAGAATGCTTCTACAACATATACTTTAGTTCCAACCGATAATGGAAAGCATGTTCTTATTGGTGGAACTACAACTACGGTTTCAATTCCAGTAAGCACCTTCTCTGCAGGAGATAATATAGTTATTGTTAATGATACAGGATCATCAATAAATATAACTCAATCTACTGGAAGTCTCAGACTTGCTGGAACAAATTTGACTGGTAATAGACAATTAATTAGATTTGGGGTTTGCACATTGCTTTGCACTGTTGCTGGACCTTCACCAACATTCTATATTTCAGGTTCAGGAGTGGTTTGATAAATGACATTTCCAACACAACTTTTAGGTTTTACCAATCAAGCAACAGATCAAGTTGCTTATAGTAGAGTATCATTGGGTGCTGCAACAACAGAATTTACAGTTCCTGATGGCGTTTATCAAATTTCTGGTGTTGTTATTGGTGGTGGGGGTGGAGGCAATGGATCCGATGGAACTGGAAACAATAATTCAAATGGTGGAAGTGGGGGAGCATTGTGTTGGGGAACTTTTTCAGTTCTTCCAGGAGATGTTTTAAAATTAGATATTGCTCAAGGAGGACCTAGAGGAAATGCTCTTGATGGTACGAGTGGCAACGGATTTGAAGGTGGAAACACTGCTATTTTTCTTGTAGAAAGAGATGGTACTGATTATAGATCATCCCCAATAGAAATACTTTTTGCAGAAGGTGGTGATGGTGGAGTGAGAGGAGTTAGTGGTGGTGTTGGAGGTCAGGGACTTGCAAGCAATTCAACTACCCCCGAGATTATAATGTTTGATTCTGATGCATACCAAGGTGGTAGTGGTGGTTACGTTCCCGATGTAAATGATTTTGGTGGTGGCGGTGGTGGTACTGCTGGATATGCTGGTAATGGCGGAAATGGTGGAAATCAAACCAATCAACCAACAGATGCTGCTACAGGAAGTGGTGGAGGTGGTGGTGGAGGAAGTCGAGAAGATGGATTAGGTTTTGGTGGCGGTGGCGCAGGATCTTTTGGTTTTGATGCTGGAACTCAAGGTGATGGTGGAGTTAATGAAGAAGGTGGAACACTTGGGAGTGGTGGAACTGGAGGATCTTTCTTCGAAGATCCTGGACTTAGTATTAGAGCAGAAAAAGTTGGAGAAACTATTGCAGTAACTGGTCCAGGAATTACAACAATTGCAATACCACCAGGTACTCAAGACGATGATTTTTTACTTCTTTTATCTGCTTCAGATCGAGATAGTGGATTGCCTACAAATACACCATTTCCAGTTCCTGTTGGATTTACAACATTCAATCAAAGTACTAATGGAGAATATTATGTTTCTTTTGCCGATTTCAAGACAGCTCAAGATGGAGGAACAGGTTTTACGACAGAAGCAATTGCAAATAATATTGCTGTAGCTGGTGCACCTGAATATCAAAATAGAGACTTGAATTTTGCAAATTCCTACCAATTTGTTGATGATATAACATCATTTGCAGAAGATCCCCCTGGTAGTGGACAACGCTGTGTATCTGGACTAACAAATATCCCAGCAATTCACAATTTAATTAGTTTGAGATTTGTTCCCAGAGGTGATGGTGGAACTGCACAAGTTAATTGGGTGGCAGCATCTGGTGACCCTTCTTGGAACAATCCTCCAGCATCATCAATGCCAGATCCACCAACAATATCTGGAATTTCTAGTGGTTCTATAGCAGTTACTGTTGGATATCTAGCAAATACAATTTTAAATCCAAGTGGCAATATTGCTCCATCAGGTTATACTGCAATTCCCGATGTTGCAGATGACTCTAATGCAGCACCACAAACAACTTCTTGTGTTGCCGCATATAAACTAATAACCAGTACTGGTACAGAGACTCCTGGCAAATTTAGAACTGGAACAGCATCTCATTCTCGTGGATATACTCTTGAGTTAAATGCTGACGGAGGCGTGGACCCTATTGAATTTGTTGGATATGGAACAGTTACAGAGGGGGATAGTAATTTTAATCTGAATACTGAATTGCGAGATACTTCTGGAAATGTATATGGAACAAATCAGATGCAAAATGATGATCTTGTTATAGTTGCAACTTCAGGAGATAATCCTAATACTCCAGATATACCGCAGTTCAATGGAGGTAATATGACTTCTTTTACTGTTGCAAATTCTGTCGGAGGGGCAACAGAAACTTCTTTTGGTGTTTCGGGTGATATAAGACAAACAACAGGAACTAATCCAGGAATGAGGTATGGTATTTGGTATGAGCGTTATGATGGTACCGATGCCACTATATCAAACATAGATAACACGGGTGGAGCAGCTCCTTCTGCAAACCTAGTCTTGGTTTTTAGGAATGTTAATACTACTGGTTCGCCATTTAGACAAACTCCAGAATTTCTTGATACTAATAACGTTACTAATGCAAATGGGATCAATGGCATTGCTGAGGCACCTCAAGGTCCAGCACAAAGTATGAATAGTGGAAGTATGTCTTTAATTATTGGAATGATTGACGACCAAAAAGTATCTTTGGTTGATGTTATTACAGCACCTATAGATGCTGTTGATTCACAATCTTATACAATGCTTTCTCAAGCATCATATGGAGAACAAGGTGATGGAGTTATTATTATGAGTGCAATTAGAGAAGATTGTCAAGGTACAACAAATCCTAGTAGTTTTGTAGCAAATGGTTCGAATATTTGGGCATCACAAACTATTGTAATTGGTGGTCCAGGATCTCAAACAGGAGGATCAGGTTCTGCAGCAGGACAATATGGTGGTGGAGGAGGTGGAAGATCAAGAAATAGCAATGGACAAGGTATGAAAGGTGCAGATGGAGCAGTTAGATTAATTTGGGGAGCATCTAGATTATATCCATTTAGAGATGGAAACACTGGTAACTTTACTGTAGTTGACTTTGTACCATAATATAACAAAGAATCCATAAGAAGTCAATGACTTGACAAGGGTATCTGTTTTTGTATATAATGTGCCTTGTCACCGATGATGGAGATCAACTTAAAGACTTTATGAATCCTTTAATGAATTTGATTAAGGAAGTTGATCCTGGTTATCCAGAACCACTTTCTAATGAGACTATGACGATTTATTGTCATCAACAGGCATCAATCAAAGAACTTATTGAACTTGGAAGGAGACCAGTTTGTGCTTTTGTTGGTATGACAAAAACCTCTAGAGGTTTTGGTAGATTTGCTGATGGAGATTATTCTCATCTTCCAGAAGAAGTGATTCCAGATTTTATGATTGCTGTTCATAAGGATATTACTGACCATTATTTCAGAGCAGAACTGTATTCTTTTGCATATGGAAAAAGTACTCTTGGTGGTTCAAATGAAGTTGTAGAATCTCCTCTTCATATTAAGACTTATTCTGAGATGGTTTCTGATATGAGAAGTATACTCTTAAACATTGATAAGAGATTTAGAGAGTATGAGAAAACCTTTGGATTCACTCCAGAATCTCATAAAAAACTTATCAAAGAAAAGAATCCAGAAGCAATTCGTGCACCTAAATTGCATCTGGTGAATCTTATTGTGAAAAAATTGAATAATCTTCCAAAAGATGCTAAAATATATGTACCTCAAGATGCTTTTGGACATTTTTCAATTACACTTTCAAATCTTGGATATTCAAATATCTTTACCGATAGTGATTATGAAATGAATCCAACAGGAATGAGTAATATTCCAGATTCTATTAAATATATTACAAAAGAAGAGTATTCAAATATGAATGATTTTGATGCTGTAATTGGTAATCCTCCTTATGGAAAGGGTGGAAGATTGGCACTGCAATTCTTGAATGAATGTGCAGATAAAGTAAGAGAAAAGAAAGGACAAATTATTCTTGTTCTTCCCAAATCGGTTAAGCAAGGTTCATCTAACTACAATAAGATTAATCGAGAACTTGAACTGGTTTGGACAAAAGATTGTGAGGATAATGATTTTGCTGCGAGTATTGATGCTTGTATTCAAGAATGGAAGATTGGTGATAAACTACGAGAGATTGATGTAGAGCATAAGGAACATCCTCATATTGAATTTCTTAGCTACGAGAATAGGTACGACGCGGATATATTTGTTGGTGGAGATGGTGCTGGTGCTTCTGGTAAAGTGTTTCTTCCAGGAGAAAAGAATGCTGGTGGTAAGAAATGGACTGATTATGAGAAATCTGTGAGTCATAATTACATCAAAGTTCGCCCTGATGAAAACAATACTAAGGAACAGATTCTAGAAAGAATTATTTCTCTCGGACAAAAAGGTGATAATACTTTCCGTGAAACTTCAATGGGAACAACTAATGGAATTCCTCATCTTGGCAAAACTAAACTGATTACAATCTACACAAAAAGATACGGTAATGGGCACTGATAAGAACAAACACAATAAGAAAACTGGTTCTGAGATTGAAAGATCGGATGAAAGAATTGCAGAAACTCAAGAAGTATTCACGCCAATGGAAATGTGTGAAGAAATGGTTCAGATGATTTCTCTTGAAAAGAGAATGAATCCAAACTCTAAATTTCTTGACAACTCTGCTGGTTCTGGAAACTTTATTCTCGCATTAAAAAAAGAACTTCTAAATTATCATTCTGAAGAGCATATTCTAAACAATATGTTATATGCTGTTGAATTAATGGAAGATAATCATAAAGAACTCTGTGAAAGAGTTGGAGTTCCTTTAGATCATCCACATTATGTTTGCCATGATGCACTCACATATGATTATTCTTTTGGACAATTGGTAAAACTAGAGTCTCAATTAGGAAAGATTGAAAAACCAAAATCTTATACTCCACCACCTGCAAATAATGAACCTAGTCAAGCACGTTTGTTCTTGTGACAATTGAAGAACTGACACGATACGGTTGACAAAGTAGAGAAAATATCTTATATTGTATTCGTGGTTGAGGGATTCCTCACCATCTTGCACAATGCATTCTTTAATTTTTAATTATGTCTAACAAAGGTTTTGGGGAAGAAGTTTCTATCCCCGCAGATCGCATTCCTCACCCGAAGAATACTGATGAAATGCTTCACCTAAAGCGTAAGGTTGAAGGTTATGTTCGACCTGAATACGCATCTTGTAAGTATCTTTACACTACCATCGTCAACACCAAAGATATTAAACTTCGTAAGAATGTTGGGCGAAAGCGTGGTAACGATCGCAAGGTATTTGACCGTGTTGCTCGTTCTTTGGAGAAGGGATATAAGATTGGTAAACTTCCCCCTATCATTCTTCATGACGATGAAAACAACCAACTTTATGATTGGTTGGTAAATGGCAATCACCGTTGGATGTGGTATGTTGCTAACGGTTATGAGTGGATGCTTGTTGATGTCTATGGTGTCAATGAGGGATATGATAATGGTGATGTAATTGATGAGGTTGGTCTTCTTCATCAACCACAACCAGATGGAACTGAATCTAACTACGATGATTATAAGAGTCGTGGAACTAATTGGGTTCGTCGTCAACAAGAAAAAGGCATCACTGTAACTCAGGAGATGGTCGACGAATGGGTTGATAAGTTTGCCGTTAATGAGATTGCAATCAACCGAACCAATCTTAAAAGGCAAATTTTCAAGCAAGAAATCAAAGATTCTTTCTTGACTAATTACACTCAACGCTCAGGTCCTGGTGGTATCGTTGAAGTCTTTAAAAGGCACGGTATCGTTATTCTTGATTCTAGTGCTGTTGTAACTACTAAGGTTGTAAATCGACTTTATGAAGCAAGTCAGAAAGTTTGGTTGAGAGACTTTCTTCCTGTTTTCCTTAGCAATGCTGCCAACGGAATTAAAACAGTGGTTAATTTCTATGTAAATACCACAAGTGTTTCCGATGGTGATGAACTTCTGAACGTTATTGGTGTGCGTATTAAAGAAGTTTACGGCATTCTTGATAGTCTCGATATCATTTACAATGATAGTGATGTTAATCTCCGCGATTTTCTGATTATTGGTAAGCGTCCTCCTCAGATTTCTGATGTAGATGACTATGATAAACTTCAAGATATCGAAGACCAACCAGAAACTCCACAATCTATCAATATGAAGATGTGGCAAACGACTTTCTCAATTCTTCAGGCACAGTTTGGTTCTAACATCTTCACTGCTTCTGAAGCATATAATGCAGTCAAACCGATTAGGACTACGATTTCTAAGTTTAAGAACGAAGAAAGTTTCCGTGGTACGATTCTTCGAGAACTCCAAGTCCTTGAGAAGAAGGGTATGCTACAATTCGTAGACAATAAAGGAACATATCGTATTAAATAAAAAGTAAAGGGTGTGCCAATCCAAAATCTGGCACACCCTTTTCCCATAGGTGCCTGTT